>Ga0172369_10000354_pt1 | contig 69259 bp, 73 predicted proteins | sample LakKiv25m_FD_114539 | JGI IMG/M metagenome (GOLD analysis project Ga0172369, IMG submission 114539) | Freshwater microbial communities from Kabuno Bay, South-Kivu, Congo - kab_022012_11.25m | ecosystem: Environmental > Aquatic > Freshwater > Lake | place: Democratic Republic of the Congo... | reverse complement strand
TCAAGGAAGACATCCTCCAAACTGGGGCTGAGTGTGTTGAGGCTGATGATACGCAAGTGGTTGGACTCGGCGTACTGTACGACGCGCGGAATCAGCGCCGACGGGTCTTCGGTGTACAGCCGCATCTTGTCCCCGACTTTGACGTGAGTCGTCACTCCAAGCAGGGATTCCAGTCCCGCGCCTTTTCCTGCCACCTCCCCATCCAACGCCACCTCCACCGACTGCGCGCGGCGGAAATCCGCTTTCAGGCGTTCGGGTGTATCGATGGCAGCAATCTTGCCGTGCGAGATGATTGCCACGCGCCCGCATAACTGATTCGCTTCTTCGATTTGATGAGTGGTGATGAAGACCGTCGTGCCTTCGGCGTTCATTTTGCGAATCAATTCCCAGATGGCGCGAATGCTTTGCGCGTCCAGGCCAGGCGTGGGTTCGTCGAGGAAAAGCAGGGATGGTTTATGGATGATCGCCATCGCGATGCTCAAACGGCGGCGCATTCCTTTGGAGAAGTTTTCGGCTTTGATGTCGCGCTTGTCCCACAAGCCGAAAATTTCCAGCAATTCCTGGGCGCGTTTTGCCCGCTCGCCGCGCGGCACGCGATACAGGCTGGCCGTGAACATCAGGTTGTCCCAGGCAGTCAGTTCGGTGTAAACGTTGGATTCTTCGGGAACCAATCCGATCCGCCGTTTGGCGGGATAGGAGTCATGGGACAGATCATGCCCATTGATCATGATCCGTCCCTCGGTCGGGGTGAGAAGCGTGGTCAACATCCGCTGGGTGGTCGTCTTCCCCGCGCCGTTCGGTCCGAGAAATCCAAAAATCTCGCCCTGTTCGACAGCAAAGTTGATGTGGTCTACCGCCAGGAATTTGTCATAGTATTTGGTCAGGTTTTCTACTTCGATGGCATGGGTCATGATTCGTTTTCTTTCTCCCCTCTCCCAATGGAAGAGGGGTCGGGGGTGAGGGCTTTCTCCGCAATCACCCAGGCGTTGAATTTGCTCGTCTCGATACGCACGCGGGCGTCCGGATAATTCAGCAGTTCGGCAATGCGCGGCGGGGAGAGAAAATGGCTGCGCATGAGCGCGAGTTTTTCAGCGAGGGCAAGCAGTTTCACGCCGAAGAGGCGCAGGTCGGGTTCTTCGATGACAAGCCGCCCGCCCGGTTGAAGCGTCCGCCAGAGTTCGTCCACCGTTCTGCGCTGGTCGGAGACGTGATGAAGAGCGTCCACCATGATGATGCGCGCAAAAGTTTCATCGGGGAACGGCAGTTTTTCGGTGTGCGAGCAGACGGGACGCAGGCCATCCTTTTGGCGGGCTTCGGATAGCATCTTGTGGGACAGGTCAGCCACCACAATCGGGTTGGCTTTGCCGCTCATGAATTGTGCCACACGTCCCGTGCCACCACCTGCATCAAGCAATGCGCCAGAGGCGGGCAAGTCTGCAAACGCCCACATCTCCTTTGGGTCTTTGGGCGGGATGAAGGTTTCGTAGAGCGGGGCAAGGAAATCGAAATGGTCAAAGATGGGCATGGGGTTTTATCTCCATCTGTTTTTTTATCCTACTTCAAGTTCTCCTGCAAAAACGCGCCGACCTGCTCCCAGAATTGCGGATGGGTGTTGCAGTCGCTGTGGCCTTTGTCGGGGACGATCCACAGGCGCGTCTTGTCGGGACTACCAGCGGTATGCAGCGCCCGAGCCTGCTCCAGCGGGATGGTTTCGTCGCGCTCGCCGTGAACGATGAGGAAGTCCGCCTTCGATTTGGGGAGGTTATTGAGCGGGGCAATGGCGTCGAAATCCAGCCCATAGCGGCGGCGCATGTATGCCAGCAGGAACGACGCGACAAAGGCTGGCACGTGCCGCTTGCGGAACTCATACTTCATCACCGCCACTGGATGCGAGATCGCGCCCACCGTGACGACGCAGCGGATGCGTTCATCCCAGCCCGCGGCGTTGATGGCAGCTCCCCCGCCGACAGAAAGGCCGACGACGCCGATTCCGTTCACACCGCGCTGATTGCTTTTCAGATATTCCACAGCCGATAAAACATCCTGTGAAAACGTGCCGACGGTGGGATGTTCGACGGGAGAACTGCTGCCATGATTGCGGGCGTCGAAAGCCAGCAGGTTATATCCCAACGGCGACAATGCCTTGATATGGGGCAGGGTGCGCGCCAGGTTGCGTCCCCAGCCGTGCAACAAAATCAAAGTGGGCGCGGCGGGCGTGGACGGAATCCACCAGCCGTATAAATGCGCGCCGTCCGTGGCGGGGATTTTTACTTCATCGAACGGCAAGCCATATTTTTCAGGGGTGAGGCGATGCGGTTCGATTTTGTACTCGTACATGCGGTCAATCAGAGAGTCTAAAAAGAATTTCATGGCTGGCTCCAGTGGGAAGATGTCAGTTCTCCAACCAGTTCAGTATATCGAAGATTTTCCCATCCGCCGCAGTGCGAGAGGCCGCCAGGCAGAAATGCTCCACGCCGAGGAAGAGACGCTGTTTTGATTCAAGCGCTTCCAGGATGGGCGATTCGCCTAATTGCGTGCGGTGACAGCGGATGGCGGACATCTTGGCGTCCCAGACCGATGAAACTTCCACAGCCAACGTGATGGATTCATCGGGCACGGCATGGATTTGCTTCATGCCCAGACTCTCCGCCAGCAAGCGCGGCACAGCCAAGGTGTAGAGGGCAGACACATCTTCGGCGCGATGGAAGACTTCGGTGGCGGCGAGTCCGATGGCGATGTGATCGGGATGTCCCGAAAGGCCGTCTGCGCCAAAAGTGAGAATCATCTGCGGATGCAGTTCTCGGATGATTAACAAAATTTCAGCGATGAGCGCTTCGGGGTCAGCCGCCGCAAGTTGCCCATCCTGATAGTCGAGCAGGATGGGTGGCGGGAGTCCCAGCGCGGCGCAGGCGCAGCGCAGTTCCGCTTCGCGCGCGGCAGGCAGTTCTTCGGGAGCGCAAAGCGGCGGATTTCCGCGTGAACCCGCCTGACCGCGCGTGGCGGTCAACACCTGCACACGCGCGCCGCGACGGGCAAGCAGGGCGAGAGTCCCGCCAGCGCGAAACGTCTCATCGTCGGGGTGGGCAAAGATAGCCAGAAGATTTAGGCTCGACATTATTTGGCTTGTACTCTCTGCCTTTGCCATTTTACCCAGTACGGCAGCAAATATAGATACGCGCCAGTGATCGCCATAATGATCATGAGCATCGCCTGTATCCGTTGCGCATTATCACCCACAGGTGTTCCGCGTGTGAAGATGAGGGTCAATAGTAATGCAATGAAAGGCAGAACCAGCCAGCGGTGAAACTTGCGCAGCCATTTGTTCAGAAATTTGTTCATGATATTTGTCCTTTGAATTTGATTTACTCCCCGCTTTTAGCGTGGTGAGCGATTTGAATTTGGTTATTTTTGGGCCTCCGCCGCCTGGAGCGCCTTCGCCAAAAGTTCCAGCAACGTTTCCTGTTCCTGTTGCGTCAAGCCGGACAGGATGAGTTCCAGTTTTTGTCGGCGGAAGTTCTGCGATTGCCGCTGCAGAGATTGACCTTTGGCAGTCAAAAAGAATTGAACGGCGCGTTTATCCTGCGGATTGGATTTGCGCTTCAACAAGTCCGCATCTTCCAACCGCCGCACCCCCACGCTGATGGTAGGCGGAGTCAGACTTAATCCGTCAGCAATGTTCTGCACGCCGCACCCATCCGATGCGGCGATCCAGTCCAGCAACAACATTTGAGCAGGCGAAACCAGCGCGGTTCCCGAGGCGGAGTTGCCCATCCCCAACTTCCGCAAGCGATTCATCAGCGTAAGGAATATTTCCCCGCCTTCGGTCATTTCATCTTTCATTGTCTGGCTCCTGTCATTTGTTTAGTTAGACTAACTAATTATATTCTGAACACTCTTCCTGTCAAGGGTCTGGATGGCCTCTCCGTCATTTGCTTTAAGGCAAAGATATTGTTATTTATTTGTGATAATGTTCACATATAAGTGACACAAAATTGTGCCACGTGTCAGACACATCCATATTAATAAGGAGAAGCAGTGAAAAACCTACGTTTTGCCTTCGCGATGTTAATCATCGCCGCGCTTGTACTGGCGGCCTGTGCTCCCGCTCCAGCAACGGAAGCGGTCAGCGAGCCCGCGCCCGCCACCGAGGTCCCGGCCGAAGCCGCCTTCGCGGAAGAGGTTTCGCCCGTTGCGGAGGAGTCCGTCCTGTGGACGCAGGACTACATCACGCAAATCCCGCCCATCATGATGATGGAGCCGTATTTCCAAATCTTCGGACAGTCACAGGTGGCGGTTCCCTATACCTATGAAAATGCCGTCAAATTGGCTGGGCATTCCTGCGGCGCCGTGTCCGGCGCGTGGACGATTGCCCGCAAGGCTCTTGAGGTCTTGTATCCCAATGGCGAAATTCCCGTGCGCGGCCAGATCGCCGTGGAAGCCCCGGGCGCGGAAGACGAGTGGTTCGTTGGCGTGTTTGGCGAGGTGATCACCTATGTCACCGGCGCCGCTCCGAAAACGGGCTTCATCGGCGCAGAGTTCGGGGAGGCAAACGATCTGTTTGTGCGCCAGAACAAAATGGTCTACCTAGATGCGCCCAGCGGAAAACAACCCCCGCAGTTGGAATGGATCTTCACCCGCCTGGACAATGGCGCAAAAGTCGGCGTGAATTTCAATCTGTTGGTCATCACTCCAATCGCAACCCCGGAACGCCAGGAAATGGGCAAGAAGATGGCAACCGGCGCAGCCACTCCTGAAGAGGCGGCCGATTACTACGAGTACTGGAATGCCCGGGCGAAATTCGTCTTCGAAAACGCGGACACGCTGGAAGGCTTTTTCAACGTCAAGGTCTACCAGGAGGGCATCGCCACAACCGCAGACGCCATCGTGGGAGAGCCCGCATCTGTAGCGGTTGAAGATTTCGCCTGGGACCAGGCGTACATCACCGAAGTGCCGCCAATCATGATGAGCGAACCGTATTTCGGCATCTTCGGTCAGACGTCGGGACCCGTCCCCTACTACTACGAAGAAGCCGTGAAATTGGCCGGACATTCCTGCGGCGCGACCACGGGCGCATGGACAATCACCCGCAAGGCGCTTGAGGCGCTGTATCCCAACGGAGAAATTCCAGTGCGCGGCCAGATTGCAGTGGAAGCTCCGGGCGCGGAAGATGAATGGTTCGTCGGCGTGTTTGGCGACATCATCACCTACGTCACCGGCGCCGCTCCTCACACCGGCTTCAATGGCTCGGAGTTCGGAATAGTAAATCCGCTCTTCGTCCGCCAGAACAAAATGGTCTACAGCGAAGAACCCACCGGACAACTCCCCCCGATGCGGGAATGGATCTTCACCCGCCTCGATACCGGCGCGAAGGTTGGCGTCAAGTTCAACCTCGTGATCATCCTGCCGATTCCCACCCCCGCGCGGACGGAAATGGGCAAGAAGGTTGCGGCCGGTCTGGCCACCCCTGAAGAGTTGGCTGGCTATCAGAAATACTGGAACGACCGCGCATTCTTCGTCCTGGAGAACGCCGACCTGGATGGCTTCTTCACCGTGACCATCTACGAGGAGTAACCTGCCAGAGTATCAACCCTGAAACAGCAAGACAGGCGACAAACATCATCCAGTTGCCTGTCTTGCTGTTTTTCAGCCCAAGCCCTGGATCGCTTCTCACTTTTGCCTTAAGGCAAAGATTTTCCAAGACTGTTTGTGATATACATCACACAGATACAAATGGAGGATGCCATGAAAGAAACCTCTCAATCCAAACGCTCCATTCTCGCCATCCTGGCGGTGATCGTTGGTTTGTTCATGATCATGATCGCGCCGTTTCTCATCCAGACTTCGCTTGAGCGGGTGGTGACCGAACTGCAGATCGTTTCTGCGGAGAAGCCCGCCTACGCCAGCGGAATCCCGCTATTCTCCTACGCCTTTCCACTCTATCGCGGACTGATCTTCATCGGCGGAATTGCCCTGCTCCTGCTGGCGCGTCCGATCTACCGAGGAGAGGAGTGGACCTTCCCCGTCGCGCTACTCGCCTCGGCCTTTCCCTCCGCGGGGGGGATGTTCATGTTCATGCCCTACGTCTCCTTCGTGGACGGCTTCCCCATCCCGATGGCGGTCTCGATCGTGGGACTGATCTTCTTCTGGTCGCTGATCTTGCTCCGCAACGTGGACAAGTGGGTGAAGTGGGGGCAGTTCCTCGCGCTGACCTTCGCGGGCATGCTGACCACGCACGCGTTCATCGTCGGCATCGGCAACCTGCGCACGCTGATGACCCGTCCCGAAAAACCGATGTACAACGGGCTGGGAACCTGGGTGCTTGCCTGGTCACAACCCATCCAGTGGATCTGCGTGATCCTGCTCTTCATCGCCATCTATCAGATCGCCGCGCGCAAATACTCGGGCTGGTGGCTGGCGCTCGTCTCGGTGACTTCCCTGACGGCGATTGACGTGCCGATGCAGATCATCCGCCTCACCATGACCGATTCGACCGCCCTCGATTACACCTACGGCATGCCCGTCATGCTCGGGATGTTCATTGTCCTGCTCATGCCGAAATTCAAAAATGCGCTCATCCACGAGGAAGAGTGTTGTTGCAAGAATAAAGAGTAACAGGCGCATTCTCCTTTACATCCTCCCCCTCCGTTTCAGAGGGGGAGGAAACTCACTCCATGAAAATCAATCCTCGCTATTACCCCGCCATCATCATCGCCGCGTACGTGCTTTTCCTCCTGCTTGGCATCCTGCTCGGCTTCGGACCGGAACGCGGCAGCGAAGGCCGCGGAAACAGCATGTTGTTTCAACTCGCCTTCACAACTCTGGAGTCTCTGGCATGACCACCGCCGTCCGTGAAAAATCCTTCTCGCTTGCCAAAAACCGCCGCGTCATCCAGTGGCTGGCTGTGATCGGCACATTCGTGCTCGGATTACGCCACATCATGCCCGGCGAAGCCTCGCGCGGCGGATCATTCGACTCATTCTGCGCCTTCGGCGGAATCGAAACGCTTCTGCCGTATTTTTTCACGGGACATCTGCTTAAGTCCACCAACCTGCTCAACTTCTCGGTTCTGATCGCCACGCTGGGAGTCTCCCTTGTGGCGGGACGCGCCTTCTGCGGCTGGCTGTGCGGATTGGGCGCGATCCAGGATTTTGTCGCAGAGTGGGCGCGGAAACTTTTCGGCGAGAGGCGTCACTTCCCCGGCAAGCAAAGCAAAGCCTTATTGCCCCTGCGCCTGCCCGCCGTTGTGGATCGTCCACTTCGTTACGCAAAATATCTTGTTCTGGTAATCATCCTGATCGCCAGCCTGTACGCGGCATTTCCGCCCCTGCGCGAGTTCTGTCCCGTGCGCGCCGTGTTCAGTCTCAAGATGACTTCATTATTGTGGCTGACACTCGGCATCTTTCTGGCTGGCTCAATTTTGGTCGAACGATTCTGGTGCAAGTATCTCTGTCCGCTCGGCGCGACGCTGGCTATCTTCAACAAAATTTCGCCCGTGCGCCTCGTCACGGATACCAACCATTGCAACAACTGCGGACGCTGTGACATCGAATGTTCGATGGGCATCGCAGATGTGCCAATCAACCTCGATCATCCCGAATGTGTACGGTGCATGGAATGTCTCAACACCTGCGCGCGGGATGGTTCGTTGACAATTCAAATCCGAAACAAGGAGAATGTGACATGAAGAATAATTTCAAACTCGGAGCCGTTCTTGCCGTCATCGGCATCGTTGCGGGAATCCTGTGCCTGTATTTCGTGGCGGATACCTACAACACGGTCATCCACACCCACTTCAACGCGGGCGATTGGGAAGAGAGTAACACCGTGCGGATCGTTTACGCAGTGCTCGGCTGGTTAGGAACCGCTGCGGGCGCTCTCTCTGCCGCTGTTTTGTGGGGCTTCCTGAACAAGCAGGATTGGGCATGGCTTTGGGGAGCGGTCGCCGCGACCATCCTCCTGCTGGCTGGCTTCTTCCCCATGATCCCCGCAGCCGACAGCGGACTGCCCGTCCCCACGATGTGGGTGTTTATGCTGGCGGCCGTCATGTGGTTCGGGATGCTCCTCGTCGGCGGCGTGAGCGGGAAAATCATCACGCTCACTTTCATCGCGGGTCTCGCGTACGTGCTGACCTTCATTGACGGCGTCGCGCCCTTCTCCAAATTCCAGACCACCTTCCAGATGCCGACGGCATTTGTCGAGAACCCGAATACGTTCTGGAATGGGATGTACGTGATCCTGCAAGAGGTCAGTTGGTGGGGCGCGGCGGGCTGGGCGATCTTCATCTTCGCCACGCTGAAAAAGAAATCCTGGGCTATTCCTGTCGGCATCTTCGCGGCGAGCATGTCCATGCTGGCGGGCTATCCGCTCGGACTGCACAATGTGGCAGAAGTGCAACGCTTCTCGATGTTCCTGCCCGCGCCGTTGATGAGCACGGGACTGCTGATCTACCTGTTGCTCCCTGGCACAAAGAAAATGCTGGAGGCGTGGAACGCGAAAGAGTAGTCAACGCGTTGAAACGGAATCCGCCCAAGGGCCTGCCCTGAGCGTAGTCGAAGGGTCAAGGGTTAGGTAACCGAGGATGGATTCCGCTCAATCGACGGCGAGCAGACTCAAAGTCATGTGTGAAGCAAATGTGTGATAAATGTCACAGAAAAATGACAGATTTTGTGCAATAATTCACATAGCAACTCGTTTCCTTTTGGGTTGTAAAAAATAGATCAATAAAAAAGGAGAATGTAAAATGTTCACGCTCGACAATCTGTTCCTTCTGCTCACGGGCTTGCTGGCCGCGTACTTGTGTTGGTATTTCTGGCAACGTTATGGCCTCCACAAAGCACTGCACAACATCTACTATCTGATGGGGTTCGCAGTGCTTTTGGTTTCAGGGCTTTTGCTGATCTTCCTCGGCTTGGGGGTTTTGGCTTCACCTTATGTGTTGACTGTCGCCAGCCTGATTCCACTCGGCATTTCGATGGGACTTGCTGAAGAGTACTTCCCGAAATGGAAGACTTATTTCAAATGGTTCGCGGCGATCGGTTTCCTCGCGATTGCCATCACCAGCATCGGTGGCATGGACGCGCTTAAGAAAATCGCCGTGCCTCTCTTCCATGGCGTGGCGGGACTTGTGATCTTCCTTGGACCATTCTATGCAAAGGGTGCACCGAAGGGATTCTGGTGGGTTGGCATCGGCGGCGTTTTGATCGGGCTGGGCGGCATCGCGCTGGCCTTCATCTCCGTCGGCAAGCAATTACTTTTCTTCAGCCCCGAGTTCGTGATGATGATCCTCACCCCACTGCTCCTGTTAATGACAGGTGCGTTCGCGTTGGGTTTTGCGAAGAATGGATAAACACCTTTACATTCACCCCTCTCCTAACGATCGTCGAGTAGGCGATGTTCTCTCGGCGTATTACAACCTGCGAGAGGGGTGGATTCGCAATTATTTGTCTTTTGTCAAAGACAGCCTGCCTGATTTGTGATATTTATTACATAGGCATGCACAAAACCGCTTAGGAGTATTTCCCATGCAGTTCATCAAAACCCGTTTCTTCTACCTCTTCAATTCCACCAAGGGACTCATCCTTGTGGCGATTGCCATGGTGGGCATCGTTGCCGCGATCTGGGGCATGCTCTCTGGACCCATGGCTGAGATGGGCGTGCGCGAGGTGGTCATCAAACTCTTCGGCATGGACATTGTCCAGGCTGAGCGTGAAGGCCGCATCATCATCCTGTACCACTCGATCGCGATGGCAATCGTCGCCATCGAAACGTACATGGTCACGGGCTTGTTGAAGATGAAAGAATTTTTCAAGATGGCCGTGCGCGTGCTGATCACCGTCGGTTACATGATGACCATGATCTTCGGTCTTCTCTTCGCCTACTTCGGTCACAACTGGGCTTTCCACGGATTGTACATCACAGGCCTCTCGCTCATCTTCTTCGCGGGCGTACTGTTGTGCGTCGCGCTCTGGCCGTGGAACAAGGAATACTACATCAACGATAAAGACTACGCCCACACCAAAAAAGGTGTGGATGTGGAGCGCATGGCCTTCTTTGCCACCGCGGTCACCACCGTGATCTCCGCCTTGTTCGGCGCGGTGCCTGGCTCATTCTTCGGCAACGGGTTCGAAGTCTTCCTGGCCGAAAATGTCATCCGACTCCCGCACAAGACCGTGATGGAATATTCGATCATCGGTCACCTGCACATTATGCTGGCACTGATCGGCATCATGATCACGCTCATCATCGGCCGCTGGCTCAACTTCAAAGGCATCCTGCACAAGATCGCCATGCCGCTGATGATCCTCGGCACCATCGTTTTGAATCTCGGTGTGTGGGGCGTCGCCACTCCGCTTGAACCCATCGCCCACATGATCATCTACGTTGGCGCAACCCCGTCCATGTTCGCGGCATTGCTCCTGCTCATCTGGAGTTGGGGTAAACTCATCAAGGATGGCACGGCGCATCTCAAGAAACCGAACTTCTTCCAAAAACTCAGCGCGCTCGTCCGTGACCCGCTCAAGTTTGGACCCACCTGGCAAATGCTGTTCATGAACTTCACCACCAGCGGCATTGGCATCTTCATGGCCATCCGCCTCGACGAGATCTTCCGCATCTGGCCTGCCCGCGAGGAGCGCATCGAACTGACGGGACACTGGCACGCCCTCTCGGCCATCATCGCCACCATCATCCTGCTCTACTACGGCGACATGCTCGGCCTCAAAGGCAAAGTCCGCCAACTCTACGGCTGGCTCATCCTCATCCTCTCCGACATCGCCCTCGCCGCAGTGACGGTCTTCGAGATGAAACGTCTCTTTATCACCGAAGCCGTGCAACAACCGCTGGTCAACGGCCTCATGCTTGCAATGGACTTCGGTCTCGGATTGTTGCTGACCGTCCTCGCGGTCGTGATGGTTTGGCGCTTGACCGACCTATTCAAACCGAAAGGACGCTGGACAGAAGAAGTGACTCACGAACTCTCACAGGAGGTGATGAAATGAAACGCATCATCCTGACCTCGATCCTGCTCGCCGCTTTTCTGGTCTCCTGCGCCCTCGTTGACCTCAACGCCCCCCTCCCCGCCTACGACACGGGCATTAACCCGAACCTCTGGGTGACGATCCCCGCTGGCGAATTTGCCTATGGCCAGCACGAAGATATCGAATCCACCGACGTTTACGAGATTATGATTACAGACGTGACAACTGCCCAATACGCGGACTTCCTCAATGCCGCGCTCGCGGATGGCTACGTCAAAGTTGACGGCGACAACATCGTCGGCTACTATCCTGGCGATCCGTTCCATGGCATCAAACACGAGATCGAAATCAAAGCGGGCGATTGGGTTTACATCCCGCTGAACGACCCGTCGCAGAGAATCAAATTTGACGGGACCAACTTCACGGTTCAGGTTGGATACGAGAATCACCCGATGACCTCCGTCACCTGGTTTGGCGCGTGGGGTTACTGCGGCTACTACGACTCCCACCTGCCCACCGAGATCGAATGGGAGAAAGCCGCCCGCGGCACCGACGCGCGTCCCTTCCCGTGGGGCTGGGAGATCATGCGCGAGAACGCCAACTTCTATTCCAGCCGCGACCCGTTCGAGAACATGAAAACCTTCGGCTCGCGCACCACTCCCGTCGGCCTCTACAACGGCCAGACCTATAACAGCTACATCACGCTCGACTCCGCATCCCCGTACGGACTCTACGACATGGCTGGCAACGTCTGGCAGTGGGTGGGCGACGTCCAGCCGCAGGAAGGCTTCAGCGACCGCTACATGCGCGGCGGCTCGAAAGACACCTACGACATGGATTTGCGCGTCTGGGTTCACAACAGCGCCGCGCCGACGTATTTCAGTCCAGGCGTTGGCTTCCGTTGCGTGAGGTAGTTCATAAGTTAGACAGGTGCACAAGTACACAGGTATACTTGCCGCCTAACCTTACGCACATATTTACCTGTTTACGTGTTTACGTGTGTGCCTGTCTAACTAAGGAGTCCTCATGACCACCCTCACCACAAAATTCCGCCTCTACTGGCCGTTGACCAAGCCCCTGCAATCGGGTTTACTACTTGCCACGGGTTTGGCAGGATATATGAGCGCGCGCTGTCCCATCTTCAGCATGGGCACACTCCTTGGGTTGGCAGGCAGTCTCTTCCTCGCCATCGCGGGAAGCACCGTGCTCAATATGTGGTGGGATCGTGACATTGACGCAAAAATGGGGCGCACGAAAAAACGCTCCACTTCATCGGGACAGGTGACGGAGCGTGAAGTCCTGCGCCTTGGGTTGATCCTCTCCTTACTCGGAGTCGGCTGGGCAGTCGCGATAGATGCGCTATTTGGTATCATCGTCTTCGCGGGACTCTTCTTTGATGTCGTTGTCTACAGCATGTGGCTCAAACGCCGCACCGCGTGGAGCATCGTCTGGGGTGGCATTTCAGGCGCCATGCCCATCCTCGCGGGACGCGCCCTCGGTCTCGGCTCGATTGACTGGATTGGCTTTATCCTTGCGCTCGGTATCCTCTTCTGGATTCCCACTCATACGCTTACCTTCAGCATGAAATTTGAGAAAGATTACGCCGCCGCGTGTGTGCCCACTTTCCCATCAACCTATGGTCTCGCAGTGACACGCGCCACCATCGCCATCTCAAGCGTGCTGGCCGCGCTGATGATGGTTGTCGCGGGCTACGGTATCGGTATGGCTTGGGGCTTCCTGCGATTGCTCGGCGTCCTGTCCGCAGGTCTGCTTATGCTGGCGGTCGCCATCACATTCAAGCCATCTGAGCGCGTCAACTTCGGCTTGTTCAAATACGCGTCTGTCTACATGCTGGCCGCGATGGTTTTGGTTGTTATTGAGGCGATGTAATGAAAATGTCCCCGCTCGATCGAGTCCTATTGCTTGTCACGGGCATCCTAGCCGCCTATCAGGTCGCGGTCGGAATTGATGGTTTCTCCACCGTCCCCATTATCGCCTATACCCTTGCCTTCGGTGTCCTGCTCGTAGCGGGACTTCTCCTCATCATCCTCGGCTTCGAAGTTTTGGATTCGCCCATCGTTGTCATCGTCTCGACAATCATCCCCCTCTCCCTCTCGCTCGGCCTCGTCTGGCAGCACTTCGCCTCATTTCAGATCTCATATCTGGTCTTCGCCATCATCAGTTTCCTCGTTGTGATAGTGACCCGTTCGATATCGATACAAAATAAACTGCCCGTCATCACCATTGCCGTCACCCACGGCATTGCAGGCATGACAATATTTTTATTGCCCATCATCCTATCCATTCAAGGATTGACAAAACCCCTGTTTTCACTGGTGGGTGTCGGTGGCGCACTGATTGGCATTGGAGGTTTACTGCTCTCGTTCCTGAAAACAGGCAGGCCAATATTATCGAGGGAAATGATCCTTAAAGTCCTTCCAGGGTTGCTGCTGCTAATGACAGCCTGTTTCGTGGCAGGTTTCAAATACGGTTAACTTGCAGGTCACGCTTGACACGTGACCTGTTTTTTCTGCGAAAGGAGTACGAAATGTCATCGAGAAGTTTATTCGCAAGGTTCCTGCGTTTCATCGGCATCGTGTTGATGGGGCTGACAGGCGGTTTCACATTGCTGGGCGGCATCGGAACCACTTGTGCGGCGCTCTTCCCCACCAAATACGAAAGTATGGCGGCACTGGCACCATTCCAATGGTTGTACATTCTTTTCGTCATTGCCGGGATTGCCATTGGCACCTGGGGAATTTGGGCAACCATCAAACTTGTCAGAGGCACATCGGATTCATATTGGATGAGCCTGCAGGCTTTGATTGCTGGCGTGCTCATCGGCGAACTTCACATCTACATGTCGCGCATGTTGCGCGGCAAGTCCATGCCTGTGGATGCGGTGGTGTACACCACTATCCTCACATTGGCAATCTTCCTGATCTTCCGTATTCCCTACTTTTGGCAGGGCGTTAATTTCACCAGAAGCGACACGAAAAGCAACCTGCCTGCGGGCGGCGCGGCGGCGATTATGCTTGGCCTACTTACGCTTACCATCCAATACACCATGGGCACCACACATACCTGGAACGGCGTGAATTATGCAAACGCATTCAATACAGCCATGACGGTTGTCGGGGTTGGGTTATTGCTTTTGGGTGCGGGGATATTCGTCAGCGTCAGCCGTGTATGGAGAACAGCAAGCAGGCTGACAATCCAGCAAGAAAGCGCGTAAAAGAAAACATCCCCGTCCATTTGGCGGGGATGTCCATTTTATTTTTCCACATTACCAGTCATATTGACGGGGCCTGTTTTTCGCATCTGCTCTTCCTGAACCATGCGAATGCCGTTGCTGACCTGGTTACTCATCTTTGCGATTTGGTCCTGCAATTGCATGAGCGTGTCTAACACATAGTTATCGGCATCTGTACGGGTGGCTTCGGCTTCGGCGCGCGCCTGGGCGATGATCTGGTCTGCGCGGCGCTGAGCTTCCTGCGCGATCATGTCCTTCTGCATCATCTGGTCGGCTTTATCGCGCGCGAGCTGCAAAGTACGGTTGGCTTCCTCTTGCGCCTGCGCCATGACACGGTCGCGCTGCGCAACGACTTGTTGCGCCTTCTTTACCTCTTCGGGGATGGCGATCCGCATCTGGTCAATCAATTCCAACATGCGGTCTTCGTCCACGACAACATTGTGCGTAAAAGGCACAGCCTTCGCATCGTTGAAGAGTTCTTCCAAGCGGTCAATGAGTTGCAGGATATCCATAGGTTGCTCGTGAAAGTAGGTCCATTTCCCTAATTCTAGCACAAATTAATCGCGCAGGGCGTTTGGCGGAGATTGATCTCCCATATTAATTACTTTTTCCTTCAGGGCTTTTTCCACAAACGGCGGCACCATGCTGGAAACATCTCCATTGAGAGTGGCGATCTCACGCACTGTGGTTGATGACAGAAATGTATGTTGTTCAGCCGTGATAAGCGCGACAGTTTCAACGGCATCTTTTGCAAGGCGTTGGTTGGCAAGCGCCATGCGAAATTCAAATTCAAAATCAGAAAACACACGCAAGCCGCGCACAATAACTTGCGCGTCTATCTTGCGGGCAAAATCAATCGTCAAGCCGCTATAGCCTGTCACCTTGATCTTGGGAGTATCCCTGAATGCTTCAGACACCAGGGAAATGCGTTCCTCGGGTGAAAACAACAGGGATTTTAACGGCTTGTCGTAAACCGCCATCACAACTTCATCGAATAATTTTGATGCGCGTGAAGCAATGTCTATGTGTCCATAATGGATCGGGTCGAATGTTCCGGGGAATAAGGCTCTTACCATTTTTCTCCATTGTCATGAATTTCGGGACGAGGAGGACCTCGCCCTCGTAAATTTTACGGTACATCCCCCTTGCCGCCGCCCCAAAATCTTTCAAAGGCTTCGGCAAGCAGGGAGTGTTCAGGTTGACTTAAATCAGGATCGCGCTCGAACAAGGCTTGCGCCTGTGCACGGGCTTTTTCGATCAATACCACATCGGTGATGCTTGCCATTTTCAATGTGGTGGCATAGCCCGCCTGACGGGTTCCCAGAAACTCGCCAGGACCGCGGATCTTCAGATCCAGGTCGGCAAGTTCAAAGCCGCTGTTGGTGTTGACCATGGCCTGCAAACGTTCATTCTCGGTCGCATCTTCATGTGTGGGAATCAGCAGACATGTGGACTGCACGGAGCCGCGTCCTACTCGTCCGCGCAATTGATGAAGCTGCGCCAAACCAAAACGGTCTGCGCCTTCGATCAACATCACGGTTGAATTCGGCACATCCACACCCACCTCAACCACTGTGGTTGAGACCAATATATCGAATTCCTTATCGCGGAATTTCAACATCACTTCATCTTTTTCGCCTGGTTTCATCCTTCCATGCAGCAAGCCGAGCTTCAAGTCAGGGAACACTTCCTTTGAAAGCGTATCAAAATCATCGACCGCGGCGCGGGCATCGATCTTATCGCTCTCGTCGATCAACGGATAAATGATAAAGGCCTGATTGCCATTTTTGATCTGTGCACGCATCATGGTGTACGCGCGTTCACGTTCCTGCGGACGAAGCACATAGGTCTCGACCGGCTGTCTTCCTTCGGGCATCACATCCATCACGGAAATATCGAGATCACCAAACACCGTCAAGGCCAGCGAGCGCGGAATGGGCGTGGCAGTCATCACCAGCAAATGCGGATTCGTGCCTTTGCTGCGAAGTTCGGCGCGCTGCTCCACGCCAAAGCGATGTTGTTCATCGATCACTACAAATTGTAAATCCTTGAATTGAACCGGCTGCTCAATGACCGCGTGCGTGCCGATGACGATTTTCACCGAACCATCCATCAAACCCTGACGGATCGCTTCTTTCTCACTCTCAGTTGTGTTGCCCACCAACAAACGGATCTCACTTTGTTGCAGTGTGTCGCCATCACTTGCCAGAAAATTAACGAAACTGCGATAATGCTGTTCCGCCAAAATGGAGGTAGGCGCCATGATCGCGACCTGCGCTCCCCCGTTCACAACAATCGAGGCAGCCAATGCCGCAACAACAGTTTTCCCCGAACCGACATCGCCTTGCAAGAGTCGGTTCATGGGTTTGCCGGAATCGAGGTCTGCGCGAACCTCTGCGAGCGTGGTTTGCTGGGCGGATGTCAAAGTGTAGGGCAGGCTTGTTAAGCGCGCAGCCAGCCACTCGTCCGAGGTTGGGAAACGGCGGCCTTCCACTGATTGCCAATCCCGTTTTTGGCGCAGCACTCCCATTTGCAGATAGAAGATTTCGTCAAATCCCAAACGCTCACGCGCCAATTTAAGTCTGGCCTGCGATTCGGGAAAGTGAATCTGCGTTAAGGCTTCGCCAAGCGAAACGAGCTGCGCGGCACGTTTGATGGCATCGGGAAGCGCATCCACAACAGCGGGCGCCCAATACGTGACGACTTGATTCATTTGATTACGCAGCCACTTTTGGGTGACGCGTTCGGTCAGCGAATAAATGGGGACAATGCGGTTGGTGTGCAGGTTTTCAACTTCAACAGGTTCCCAGTCAGGACTGTTCATCACAATGCGGCCAAGATACTGGTCGATTTTTCCAGAGACGGAAATCGCATCATCTTGTTTGAAACGATTCATCAGCCAGGGTTGATTGAAGAATGAAAGACGGAGCGAGCCTGTACCGTCGCTGATGATGACTTCAAGAATGCTTTGTTTGCCGCCGCGAATGGGACGATTATGCACGCTCTGGATCGTTCCCAGCACCGTGACCACATCGTTATACATCAACGATTGAATCGGTTTGAGCTGGCTGTAGTCTTCATAACGGCGCGGGAAATAATACAACATATCGCCGAGGGTTTGCATACCAAGATTTTCAAGCGATTCCGCATTCCTGGGGCCCACGCCTTGCAGCACAGTCAATTTCGCATTGAGCGCGGCAGGGGTTTGGCTGTGCTTTGCGCCTGCCACCGTTTCAGAACGCGGTTGCGGAACCTGGCGCGGTTTCTGTTGATGCGGTTGAGATTGGGATTGCTGGGCAGGGTGCGGTGCGGGTTTTTCGCCCTCTGGTTTTGATGCCTGCTCAGGCGACTCGGCCCGATGTCCTTGTGGATATGATGGTTGCGCCTGCTTTGGTTTTTGTCCCGCTTCGGGGTAGGTTTCAGCGATGCGTTTCCAAATTCCCTTAAGCGATTCGGCCCGTCCGTCCGCGCTGATTTTTTCATAGGAACGCAAACGCGACACAACGGCTTGAATCACCTCCTCGGCAACGCCGTCGGCACGGGCTTCGCCTTCCCAGAAATCAAGCATCTTGGCAAGCCCGCCGATGATGGCATTATTCTGATATTTATTCTCGTGTTCAAGACGAAAAAATTTACGGAGTTTTTCCAGTGATGGTTGCATATGGACAATTTTATCATGGGGAGAGGTCACTTCCTCACCGCCGCAAAACCCAGCCCATTTGGGCCAACATGTGTGCCGATGACAGTAGTTACATTCACAAACAAAATATCGCGCGGAATGGACTTTCGCGCACGGTCCATCAATTGATTCAGCAGTTCCTTCGCGCGCGGCTCGGCATTGGTATGCAGAATCGCAAGACGCTCAAATTCCCCTCTTTCAAGCAAAAAGCTCAGGATGCGTTCATCGGCCTGCTTTGCCGTGCGAACTGCGCCAATCGCTTTGACTTCCCCATCCAGCAATTCAATCATCGGTTTGATGGACAGCAGCCCGCCCAGGGCCGCCACTGCGCCAGGGACTCGTCCACTGCGTTTGAGATATTCCATCGTATCCAGCGCGGCGAAGACTTGCGATCTTTTTCTGGTCGATTCAATCGCCTCCATTGCGGGTCGCAAGCCTGCATCAGCTGCCTCGGCAGCGGCTAAAACCTGGAATCCCAGCCCCAGCGAAAGCGAGCCGCTATCCACACAGGTGACTTTACCAGGGAACTCCTGTGCGGCCTGGCGAGCAGCATTGATGATGGTCGTTAGTTGCGAGGCGGCATGGATTGAGAGGATATGGTCACAGTCTTGTGAAAGCAGAGTCTCATACGGTGTGGTGAAATCCCCTATCGAAGGCGCGGCAGTTGTCGGCGGAGTCTGAAACGAGGGCAGGCGTGTATAAAAATCCTCGCGCGAGATACCAATCCCGTCTGCGTATTCCTTTCCATCCAATATAAGAATGGTAGGCACGACTTGGATTTCATATTGTTCAATGAGATATGTGGGGAGGTCTGAGGTGGAGTCTGTAACAATGCCAATTTTCATAATGAAAGTTTAACACACCAAAAGCTTTCTACGCCGCCGAGGACGGCGGCTTGAGCAATGCATTTTTCCTCTTGACATACTATGTAATACATAGTATCATGCGGTATAGGCTAAGATATGACAAACACTGAATCGTTCGAAAATGTTGTCCTTGAACTGCGGCGCGGGGTGATCGTACTGGCAGTGCTCAGTCAATTGAGTGACGAGCAATATGGTTACTCCCTGCAAAAGCTGCTTTCAGACCAGGGGCTGGAAGTTGATCAGGGAACGTTATACCCGCTTCTCCGTCGGTTGGAGGCGCAAGGGTTGCTGGAATCCGTTTGGAAACTCGAGGAGGCACGTCCGCGCCGGTATTATGTCATCAGCGCGGAGGGAAAGAAACTCCTGCCAAAGTTGAAAAAGGAATGGGCTGGCATTGTCTCTGTAATGGATAAGATGCTGGCGTAATTGAAACGTAAGGGCGACCCGTCAATGACGGCAGAGTGACACACTCAAAATGGGCGGGTCGCCCCTACAGTGATAATAAGGAGATTGTTATGAAACTCATTAATCGCTATGTTACTGAAGTAGGCAAACGCCTTCCGCTTGTGAAGGGACGCAAAGATATTGAAAACGAACTGCGCTCCACACTGGAAGACATGCTCGAAGACCATGCACAAAAATCAGACAAACCTGCCGATGAAGCCATGGAAGTTGATTTGCTTAAGGAGTATGGCTCGCCGCAAAAAGTGGCTGAAACCTACAACCAAACGCCTTATCTGATCGGCCCGCGCATGTTCCCGTTCTTTATGATGATCCTGAAGATCGTCTTTGCGGCCGTAGCCCTTGGTTTGACCATTGCTACAGCCATTCAGATCATGACCCAATCACCCATGACGGCAATAGAATTGCTTTCGGCGATAGGCAAGGGAATCCTCAATATCTTTTCAGCGTGCATTGCGGCATTTGGGAATATCGCATTGGTCTTTGCCTTGATCGAACGCTTTGCACCCGCTTCTGAATTCAAACTGGATGAAGAAAAGGAATGGGATCCCGCTTCATTGAAGAAGGAACCCGAACCCACCGAAGTGAAAGCATGGGAACCGATTTTTGCGATCGTATTCACCTTCATTGCGATCAGCATCTTCAATTTCAATCCACAGTGGCTCAGTATAAATTACGGGGATAATAATATGTGGTTTATTGGCTTTGGAGATTTCGCAGCAGGACAAAAAGGCTCCATCCCTCTGCTCTCAGAAGCGTTTTTCCGCTGGCTGCCCTGGATCAACATTGGTTGGGTGGCAGAGATAATCCTGAATGGTATGCTGCTCCGCACGGGGCGCTGGCAGGCCTCTACAAGGTTATTCTCCATCGCCATCAAGGTTCTCCAAATCGTAATTGGATATTTCCTGCTGATTGGCCCTTCCATTGTCAAAGTAACGGCCGAGTCTTTGAAAGCCATCGAAGGGTTCGATGCAAAAGCGGCTCAAATCCTTGCGACAATGGCGCAACAAGGCGTACGAGGCCTCATCGCCCTGATCATGTTCCTAATTGCGATTGATATCATCAAGACTGTCGTCAAATTGATCAGGCAGAAATCATCTGTAGGCGCGTAAGACTCATATAAATCGACCCACTTTTATGGAACAGTTTTAAGCTCCGCTACCCCACCAGGAAACCCGGCCGTGTTTGACGCACCCCATTAGTTTTTATATCGCGCTTCTCTGTCCTTCAAAACTGCATCCCGCAATTTCCCCAATCCAAGCAAATTCAAAATGGACGAAACAAGAATATTCATCCGCGCCAGAGCCGTGGGCGGGTGAATGAATAAGGCACGCATCCACGCGGAGAGAGCCTTTGCAGGCTGGCCGCTGTCGAGCAGGTAACGCGAGTCCACACGGTGAGCGGAGGCATGAGCACGGCGGGTTACTTTTGCAAGGATTTGCGCAAGTTTTTCATCCTGCGCCACAAATTCCAAAATGCGGAAAGCTTCGCGCCCGAATTCAGCGGCTTTGGCGCGGTTCTTGGCTTCGGCATGGTAACGTGCGGCAGACCAGGTTTGGTCGACGTGCAATATTCCCCCCTGTTTTGCAATTTGAAGCCAGAGTAAATGATCAAGCAGAAAGTGGAAAGAAAAGTCGAGGCCGTTTGTTTTTTGTAATGCGGAACGGCGCATGAACACGGCAGGCTGTCCGATGATCTGAAAGCATAACAGATCTTCGAGAGTCAATTGTTTGTAATTCAAAGTATTGAAGGTCCTGCCAGCTTCATCCACGGCGAGCATGTTTCCATACACCAGTACTACATCGGGATGCTCTTCAAAGACCTTCACTACCGCGCGGATCGTGCCACCCAAATAATAATCATCCGAATTGAGCCAGGCGATGATCTCACCAGTTGCGCGGACAAGGCCCTTGTTGATCGCATCCGCCTGTCCGCGATCTTCTTCTGAAACCCAATCAGCAAGTCTGCCTTCATACTTCCTGATAATTTCAACACTGCCATCTGTAGAGGCGCCGTCCACGACGATGTATTCGATGCGCGGATAATCTTGATTCAAAACAGACAAGATCGTTTGTTCAAGATAGGATACCTGATTGTACGAGGGGGTGATGATGGAAACAAGAGTCATTTTCTTAGGTCATACAACACATACCCGTCGCCTTGCGCGGCGATTGGGAATTGCTCCAGAATTTTTTTCAGCTCCGGCTGTTTATCCAATTGACCAAAGGCGGTCACCAGAAAGTAATCCATGCCGTCGGTCAATTCCGAAAATTTCTCTGCATTATTTTTATCGGGGTTGCGCGCCTCGCTCAGACCCGTCGCCAACGGCCACAGGTTCACCTTGCGCCAGCCATACATCATCAACCGATAGCCATAATCCTGTGTCAACGCGATCACATTTGCATCGACTGGAACCACATCCCCCACCTGGCTCCAAAACGCAGGCTCGTGACGAAAATCCTCCGCGACAAAAACGGACCTCGCCACGTAGGCTTGATATCCAATCACGGCTGCGATCAAGGCGATAAAACCCACGCGTCCAACTCCACCCTGAGCTGCCACACTTTCAATCAGCGGATTCAACGCCACGGCCAATCCCAGCACAATAATGGGGATCAGTTGAATATGATAATAACTGTGTGTGTATATCTGGAAAGGCAGTGTCAGTCCATACAGCGTATAACCGATCCACAAACTGATCAACAGCCATCTCATGCGTGGCTTGGCGATCAACGCGCCCCCTATACTCAGAAAGATGATTGTCAGTCCAAAAAGGGATCCAAGAAAAGCCAGCCACTTGGTATAAAAATCCGTACCGGTGATGAGATTAATAAGAGCGACTGTCCATGCAAAGAAATACTCGGTGGAACGGCTTTGATTCAGGAAAACATAATAAATCAGCGCAGGCATAATCATGATCGCCGCCATCACCCACACTTGTTTTGATTTCCAAAAATCCTTTTTGAGCGTAAATAACACCATTGCAATTGCCGCTGCACCCACAAAAAAAACAATGACAATTTTTACAAAGGCTGCCAATCCGAGGAAGATACCAGCGAGGATAGCCCATCGCCACCCCCGCACCCCTAGCCCTTCTCCCACAGGAAGGGGGGAATAAGATTCACTCCAACGATAAAGATAATAAATACCGATCACAAAAGCAGAGGTCATTAACGGGTCGGGTTGAAAGGAACGGCTGGTCTGCACTGAAAACGGAAGGACAAGATAATATGCCAGCGCGATCAACGCCGCCCAAGGGGAGGTCGCGCGCCTCATCAGATCAAATAAGGCGACACCAGCCGCCAGCCAGAAGAGAGTCTCCCACACACGTGCCACGGCAATATTTTCACCCGTGATCAGATAGGTATACGCCACAATAGACTCAATGACAGGCGGTTCGTACTTCCCCACCGAGCGGGCAAAAGAGGAGGCGAGCTCACGCTGTTCACTTGTTGCTGAAGGCAATAATGAATAATAAATATCACGCGCAACAATTGAATTGCGAAGTTGACGCGAGGAATGAAAATCCAGGGACGGGTCGGTGATATCGATCAGACGCAGGAGTCCGCCCAAGGCGAGCAGAACGATGAGGGTGACGAACCAGGTCCGAAGTCGGGTTTGAGGCGCGTTTATCATTGAGTCAAAGGTCAGAACAGGGAATTGTAGTCCACTTTGGGGAAGACGGTCAGTTTACCGTCGATGGTTGCATCCACAATTTCGCGGCCCGCTTCCCGATAGGCTTCGCGCGCCATGATGTACCCAATCTCGGAAGTATCGAGATCGGGCAATTGCCATTTGACGCCCCTGCCAAAGTAATTGGGGGTGACATGATTGGGATCATCGCCGTCCGAGACAACGACTTTATTGGCTTCCCCTTTCGATGTGAAATTATGATCCACGCCAATGAGAATAATTTTTTCGAAACCCATGTGGAACGCAAGTTGAAGCGCCAGGTTTGTAACGGTGGCGCCCTCCCAGACACGACCCATTACATTTTGGGCAAAGCGCGGACTTGTATAAGATGTGTAGATAAAAGTGGGAGTGTTTGAAAGCCGCAAGTCTTTTGCAAAATGACGACGAGAACGCCATGCCAAAAATTTCGGCATCGGAAGCGCCAGAATATCATCTGCGAATTGTTCGATGACAAGGTCATTGATGGAACAGAAATAAGTGGTTGTGAAACCGAGGTCAGGGAAAAGCAAGTAGATGCGATTCATGCCAAATGTAAATTCATTTTCAAGTTTGGTGAGGTCGGTTTTTTTGAGGCTGGTGCCGTTGCCAATGATAAAGGCCCGTTTCCCTTTATGAATATCCCTGAGTTCGGCGAGACGGCGAATGCTCTCACGCCGCCAGGGATGCAGGTATGCTTCGGGCAGTTCGGGAATGCGTTTTATCGAGTCGTAGGCATTGCGGGCAAACAACCAGACAGGCGGGGGGACGATCTTTTTGAAAGCTTGTTTCATGCGGGATTGAATTCTTTGCGTGTACTAAACAGAATGATCAGTGTCATTAGATTAAGGAGCAGGAAAAGAAGGTCGATAAAACCAAATTGATCGAAGATCGTCAAAACGATATTGAGAGCGAGAACAATGACAGCGAACCAGTATATGGGTCTCTTTTTTCGATGCAATTGAAAAGCACAGATCAACATGGCGGCAGCATCATCAAACATCAAAAGGGCATAAACCGCATATAAGACAACCTGGTTTTGATCTTCGCTGCCACGCATGAAGGAACCAACGCCAAAAACGACCAGAACTGCCGCGGTAAATAAAAATAAAAACTGCGTTAATTGGAGGGCTGCTGATTTCATATTACTCTGTGCTTAATCTTGCTGTCGCGCCGCCATCCACGATTATGGCCTGGCCAGTCATAAAGGATGATTGCTCATGATCAGCCAGGAAATAAATGGCGTGTGCGATCTCTTCAGGCGTGCCCACCCGCCCGTTGACGGTTTTTCGCGCAAGGTTATCCAGGCGCTCCTGCATGTCACCCTGCCCAACGTGGCCGCGTCCAAGCCCGGCGCGAAGCATGGGCGTATCCACTGCACCTGGCAGAATGGCATTGACGCGGATGTTATCGGGCGCAAATTCAATCGCCATGGCACGGGTCAACGCAAGCAGCCCGCCTTTGGATGCGGCATAAGCGGCAATGTTGGCAGAGGTCTGCACGGCATGAACCGAGGAGATATTCACCACCGCACCGCCATTGTCCGCTTTGAGCAGCGGGTAAGCCAGTTTCACGCCCAGGAAGACGGACCGTAAATTGGCTGCCATGACTGCATCCCACTCTTCAACCGTCGTTTGCATAAGCGGCTTGGCAACCTGCAGGGCAGCATTATTGACGACTGCATCCAGCGAATCAGTAAAGGCATGGGCTTTTTCAAATATGGCTTCCATATCTTCCGGACGGGAAATATCGGATTGGATGAAGTGACCATTTTGAGGGAAGCCTGCACCGAACTCAGACTTATCCACGCCAATGACCCGCCATCCTTTTTCAGTGAACAGGTTCACTGCCGCCCGGCCAATTCCTCCCGCCGCACCTGTGATTAGGACAAAATTTTTTTTAGACATAATCGTTATTCTTTCGATTCAGGTTTCAAAACCTTAAAGGTCTGCATTTAGGGGGTGTTCAAACGAAATATTATACAGTCTTCAAGGGTCGTTTCAATGCGATAGTTTTCAGACACAAAGAAAAATATTTGTTCCATACCGGGTTGAATATACATTTTGCGTTTGATACCGGGTGTTGAATACTGCTCCTCACGTGTAGCAGGATCCAGCGAAGGAATGGCATCGACGCCTCTGGAACAATCCAGAATCAACTCAGGGCGATTTGTGACCAGTCCCTTAATATATGTGGATTCAATTTCTTCGGTCAGTGAGTCATCAATGAAGAGCGGATAATTTGTATACTTAACAGGCGAAGTGCGGCCTGACACAAAATTGATACCCCGTTCAGGATACCAAGTCAACACAAGGTCATCTGGCTGGGTATTTTCCCGAATATAGGCGGAAAGCGGGTCAATATACTCCATTGCTCGGATAGGGGAAAACAACCAACCAACCGTCTCTCCATATCGCAATCCCGTAGATGGAGAAATGACAAATAACATCACAATGAGCGCAGCAGAAGCAAAGACACCCCCTCTTTCACTCCACCATTGCAGGGATGATGTCTTGAATGCAATCTGCCAGAACTGTGCAAAAACAAAAGCGCAATAAACCGCAATTGCCAGAGTCCAGCTGATGTAATAATGCGTAAAACTCCTGCCTGAAAGATTGCTCAACAGAATCTCGATCGGAAACCAGAAAAGCAGGTATGTTTCAAAGAGTGACAGTTTCTTCTGCATAAAGCTGATTGCCGCGCGAACAATAAGCACAAGCCAACCAAACAATGTCAGCCATCCGTACCATGAGATCCCGTAATGTCCAAAGCCGCCGAAGATGTCAAACCATGCCCTGTCTTTTGCCGCAGAATAGGAGAAGTTGAAAGTGATTGAGCCATAGATCATCTCCGCTGCGCCGCCGAGCAGGGCAAAATACCCCGTCCATAGTAAAAGCGGAACTGCAAACCCAACCAACGAAACAAGAATGATTCTCAGAGCTTCAATAAAATTGCGTTTGAACAAATAAAAAAGGAAAACAGCGAACAGCATCACGAAGAATCCCCCAATGTTATTCGCGCGGAAGCTGAAACTTAACCCAAACAATGCGCCAATCGAAAAATACTTCCAATCATTTCTTTCCGAATCCACCATTGAAAGGAAGAGATACAGTCCAACCGCATTGAACAGCAGAGCATATTCTTCGGTGTAGTTGCCATAACCCAGAGCCACGCGCAAGCCCAGTCCCGCAGCTGTCACACCAAACAAAGCCGCACCAACTCCCCATCGTTTTGACAAGGCACGATACAAGATCAATAACATTCCAAAGATACAAAGAAATTCCACCCCCCACACGCCCCAACGAGACCCGCCGCCCAGCCATAACCCCAAGGCATTGATATAAAAAATAGCAGGGCCTTTATTGTCCCAAACATCAAGGTAGGGAATTTTCCCATCCAACACCTGACTACCCGCATACAGGAAAAAACCCCCATCCCTGGAAGGCTTTCCAAACATTGGGTTGGCAAGATCAAGAGTAAGCACAGTCAGCAGAAACAGAAAAAGATAAGAAAGCGCAGAACGAATTTTAGATATCATCTCTTAACCCTTTTGAATCAATCCCCAGCCCCTCAACCAGATTCTTGATCGTGTTCCAGTGGATCCGCTCCCAGGCAGTGGGGCTGGAATTTGAATTATGCGGAGCAAGCATGACGTTGTCCATTTTCAACAACGGACTGTCCTTTGGCAACGGTTCTATTTCAAAGACGTCCACCGCTGCGCCTCCAACCTGACCCGAGCTGAGTGCGGCGACAAGAGCATTTTCATCCACGATGGGGCCGCGGGCAGTGTTGATGAGAATGGCAGTGGATTTCATCTTCGCAAGAGTTTCGGCATTGATCAGGTGATATGAGGTTGGATTAAGGTCGCAATTCACCGAGATGAAATCGGAATCAGTAAGCAGGGAATCAAGATCTGTCATGTGTATTCCAGATTCAGAAATAAAGACATGGTCAATATCGATGATATCCGTGCCAAGCACTTTCATGCCAAAAGCGCGTGCGCGGCGGGTGACTGCCCTGCCGATATTGCCGATGCCGATCACACCCAAAACACATTCGCTTAAAGTTTTACCGGGGATCTTTTGCCATTCACCGCGTTTCATGGCCGCATCCATCCATGGACCACGGCGGGCAAACGCAAGCATATAGCCCAGCACCGTGTCCGTGACGGGGATGGTGAAGGCGTTTGGCGTTCGGGCAAGAATGATATTTAATCTGGAGCAGGCTGACGCGTCAATTGAATCGACACCCGTCCCCCATTTGGAGATGATCTTCAAGCGCGGGGAACAGGCTTCCAGCACACGCGCCGTAAAGCGGTCATCCCCGCAAATCGCGCCGTCAAATTGGCCCGCATATTTGAGCAGGTCATCCTCCTCCATGCGCTCCTCCACCTCGGGGACGACGAGGTCCATTCCGTATTTTGCAAAAACAGGTTTGAAGCGATCCAAAAATGGGATCATATAAGGGGCGGTCATCAAAATAGTCGGCATTATTTCTCACTTGTCAACAAGGAAATGTTATTTGATGAAGATAATTGTAACACTGACAAAGCACACGGAAAAAGTAGTGTATGATTCGGTTATGAACGAAACAATAAACCATGAAGAAAAAAAACTGGCATGCGATGAGTTAAAGGCTTTCCACAAATACGCATCCATCATTGTGCTTGTTCTAATGGGAATTCTGGCCGTCTGGCTGTTCAGGCAATTGGCAGCGCCCAGAATGGATTTTTACAACGAACTTTGGGGACCTGCTTCCCTACTGGTGCAGGGAAAAAGCCCCTACGACACATCCAGTTTAAATACCAATTTATCTGCGGCATGGTTCCCCATGGCAATTGGATTCTTTTTCCCGCTGGGGTGGCTTCCTGAAAGTGCTGCGCTGCAGGTTTGGTTTATCTTTAATATCATTGAATTATGCGCAATCATTTACATTGTACAGGGGGATGATCGGTCAGCCTACAACACGGGAATACTTGTGCTGCTTTGTTTATTCTTTCCGCCCACCCTTAATCATTTCAGTCTGGGGCAAATCTCCATTACAGTCACGCTGTGTCTGGTGCTTGCCGTCCATTTTGCGAACAAGGAACGGCACTGGTTATCCGCGTTCTGTGTTGCACTGGCATTTTCAAAACCGCATCTGGCACTATTGGCCGGGCTCGGTCTAAGTTATCGCCATTATCTACACGGCAAAGCCAGGGGAATGATTTCCTTTTGGGCAAGAACACTGATCATGTCGCTTGCGTTATGTCTCCCGCTTTTTATCGCACATCCAAACTGGATACCAGACGCAATCCTGAGTATGAAGCAAAACCCTTTCTGGTTGTACCCGTCCCTGTTCATCCTTTTTCAAAGATATTTTGACGCCTGGGGACATATTATGTGGGGAGCCACTTCGATATTTACCATATGGTTATGTTATCTTTTGTGGAGAAGGCTTCCGCCCGCCAATGCAATGGTTTGGAGCCTTGCTCTTGTGCCTCTCTTATCTCCGTATGTGGGGAGCTGGGACTTTGTAGTACTACTGCCATTGTTGATATTAACCTTTGTAAAAATCAACCGGGTACGAAAAGTTTTCTTCATCATTTTATACGTCGCGGCATGGTATGGGATGGCGCTGGTGCAGATGCAGGTGTCCAGTCACAACCACTTCTTCTGGTGGGTTCCCTTATGGTTCCTTGGCATGTCTGCTTTTATGACAAACTGGAAGACTGATAATTTAAGCGGCTGCGCCCAACACATTTAATTAAGGTTATTACTGTTCGCAGGAATTTGGGATCTTGGAAAAATCATATAAATTAGGAACGGGCGAGAAATAACTTGTGTCTTCGAGCATCTCGTATCTACCACCGAAATATGAATTTAATACGAGGCGGAATGTGTTTACCGGACTGATCGTGGGATACAACTTGTCGGTATTCCCCGGTAAATAATACGCATTTAGGATCCACATGTGGCGGTCTTTTGGCTGCATCCAGGGACCGTGGTCGCCCTGGATAATGATAATGGGCGGAGTATCAGATTCCTCAAGGATGGTGTCAACGGCCTTCAGCATTTTTTTGTTTAAATATGTTAACTGGTTTGTATACCCTTCCTGATACAGGTCGTAGGGATATAAACCTTTTTCATTCCAAAAATCGGCGGGATATGTATGGTTTCCATTTTCGTCAAACACAAAAGGCGGGTGCGGGGAGAGCAAATGGATGTAGGAAAATTGCGGGCCGGGCATTTTGGCAATATCGTCCATAGTATCAAAAACATAATTAAAACGATCACGAAAAACCTGGCCCATCACCGCATCGGGATCCACCCAGCCCCAATCTTTGATATAACGAGCAAAGGTCGTATCCAACAAGAGTCCTTCAAACTCTGTCATCCCCGATGTGAACGGTGGGGGGGAAAGAAATAGATTCGCATCATCCAATTCCATCCACGCGAAACCTGTCGCAAAATTGACCGTCTCATATCCCAGGCTTTCAAAATTATGACGCACTGCACTATGCTTGAGCGAATCCCACAGCTTCCGCCGCGCAATACTTTCGGGTGTGAATGAATCATCCAGTTCCGGAAGATACATCATATTCAATGAGGATGCCAATGAAATCTCAGTGCGGACATAATTGCTCTGACTGCAGGGTGCAACATAAAATCCCCGCTCTTGCAGGGCAGCCACAAATTCCGAATTATCATAGTCGTACACCGTTTTGAGGAAATCCTCACGGGCATATGAATCAAGGATGATGTAATACACATCCGGCGGGTTTTTCGGTAAAGTCAGATCCTTCTGCACGGGGGCATGGCCCGCTCCCAAAGCATGCACATTTCGCGGATCGCCCTTAAGACCCATCTGCCCCAAAGACATAACCAGCAAGGCAAGCGCAATCGTATTAAGAGTCGCCGTCGAGGAAGCAAAGGTCGATGGAGAGCGAAGCATCCAGGCGAGTGCAAGAAGAAATAAAACGATCCATGCGGCTGCAAGCCAAAGCGTGTAATTCGTTTCAGTGTATTTCCCTTCAAGGACAATATAGACATGCCCGAAAGTAAAGAATAATGCCAGCCATATGGTCGTAAGAAAAGCGGCTTTAGACACCTGCCGCAGAAAGCACCAAAGCACAAAATATAATACCCCGCTGAATGCAATAGATACAAGCAGGGCGCGCATCCCCGCTTCAAGATGAATCTGTCCTGTGTTGGCGGAGAGCAAGGCCAGGACAGGATAGGCGCTGATCGCGACAGGATACCAGGGAGCGCTAAAAATACCTGTAAACACTTTTTTCATAAAAAATCATTCCCTTGTCTGTAAAAGATCACTCACAAATCTTATTCTGGATAAAATCCTTCACCGCGTCATCCAGCGCTTCCTTGTTCATAAAATCCGTCATAATATTGCAGGCCTGCAAGCGCAGGAACTTATTCGCAACGATCAACTTGGTTGTGGAACGCATCTTTTCCACATCGCCGCGTACGGCATAGGCTTGCAAAAAAGGCATCCACTCCAAAACATCTTCAGGATAATATCCCTTATCCAAAGCTTCCTTCAATAGGCTGGGAATTTTCTGCCAGTCACCGCGTTGACGCGCAAGGTCGGCTTTTTGGTAATAATAGCACCAGCCCCGCTCAGGCTCATCCCCAAAAACCTGCACAGGCGGAATCGGCAGCCCACCCTCCGCAACCACTGCCTCTAATTGGGAATACGGTGCGATCAATACCAAACGATCTGCATCCGAAGAAGACAATTCAGGCGCATGGCCATTGATGAAACGCACGCATCCATTCGGGTTGGATTGAATCATTACCAGCACGTTGTCAAAATCTCGCTCTAGATAATTCCCGCGCCTGAATTGAGTCTCCACACCACCGATTGTGGCGATTTGGTTAATCACATCCCCCGTTAAAACAGCAGCAGGAAGTTTCACAAGCACGGGGCTGCTGCTCTGCTTTTCGGGATAATAAATAAAATTCGCAGGTCCCCACACAAAATAGTCCTCGGTCAACGGACTACCCGGATACGATGCGATCAACGTCACGCCTTCTTCAATCTTCGGTGCGCGCCACGCCGCCTGCCACCAAAAATTGCGCGTCGCCTCGGTCTCATACACATAGCGGATCGCGTTGCCATAATGCGTCATCACCGCGATGGACACCAACACCCCGACCACTGCAATTTGCACATCACGCCGCGCAATGCCTGCAATCACCAACGCCAGCAGCATGACTGCTCCAATAGATGCTATCAACGAATAACGTGAATAATCAGGCAGGGTGACATGACGGTTGGCAAGGATCACGGGAATCAGGCCGCCCACCACACCAAGCAGACTTACCCATAAGACCTCACGCCTCATTCCCGCACCGATATCTGTTCCCGTTTCTGATTCCTTTCCTCCCATCCAGCGGATTCCAAAGAGCACTGCCGCCACCGCCAGAGACGCCAGCCCAAACGCAGACGCCATATCCTTCAAACGCATGGGGAAGGCCAGTTGGTACAGCGGAAGATTCCATGCAACCAACGTCACCGTGAAGAAATCCTGAATCAAATAATTCAGCCACCAGAAGGCCGTGACAGGCGATGACAGGAATTGCGTAACCTGCAAACCTATATCCGTCGCCTTGCGTGCAGATTCAAAGAAGAACAAACGCCACACGAGGAATCCGCCCGCGATTAACAGGAACGGCAAGCTGGCAATCATGGATTTGGTCGTCTTTTGACGGATGGTTTCTCCCTGCATCCGCCACATCAATAGAAAAACGCATACAAAGCGAAACACCTCGATGCCGATGAAATATTCCATCTGGCTCAAGTATCCCCAGCCTGCAAGGATGGAACCTGCCCCAAGCAGGATACGCGGCGCTCTTTCAATGGTCAAAACAGACTTAATCGTCAACGCCACGGAGAGCGTGGCAAGGAACAAGCCCAGGATATGTGATTGATAATCAATGGCATTGGGTTGCGAAAGAAAGCCTGGATAAATGGTAAACAACAGTGCGGTAGTAAAAGCAAAAAAATCGCGCTTCTGCCAAATCATGCGAAGCGTCCAAAACAGACACACGCCGCCCAAAAAGCGGAACAGGAATGCACTCAGATGATACGGCAGCGGATTAAACCCAAACATGGAAAACAGGGGGATCATCGCCAAAGCACGCCCGGGGCGGTCTATGCTGAAAATCTCATGCAGGAAATTCACATCCTTGACCTGCATGTCGTACATGACATACCAGTCATCGTTTAGATATCCCAAACCTTTGACCAGAGGCAGGTAGGCAATCGCGGCAATTATAAATATAACCAGCACACCCTGCCAGAGTGTGCCAGAAAAAAATTTCTTTTTCTGCATTTTCTATTGCCTTCTTCGCATCAAAAAGTCTGTAATTTCAAAATCCAATTCTTCGTCAATATCCCACGCTTCGTCTGCGTCGATCTCGAACAGGAGAGGTTTATCGCCAATGCGGTGATGTTTTTTGGCCAAATTCTCGCGTGTGAAAAGATAAAGACAGGAATTCTCCTCATAAACAGGGGGCAAATCCTGTGTTTGAATTAAAACAGCGGGGTCGTGATTGATGGCACGTCCATCCTCGAAATATAGTCGCGTTTGCAACCGCGTGACAGAAAAGAGGGAATCATATTTGGGATATTCTGCAAAGAATGTTCTGATGCCTTGTGAAATCGTCCCCGCCTTCAACAATGGATTGGTTGCGTGGGTCTGCAAATAAAAGTCCGCATCCACTTGCGCCGTATCGTGCAGGAGAATATCGTTCATGGGAACGTCGTCGGCACGGAGGTGCCTGGGGCGTTGAATCAACTTTACGCTGGGAAAGAAGCGTCGCACTCCGTCCATCACAGGTTCAGAGTCAGTATCCACCATCACCGTGTCAATTTCCGGCACGGCGAGCAGCGTCTCGACGATGTGATGAAAAAGGGGTTTGCCCACGAGCGGGCGATAATTCTTGCCAGGCACACGCTGACTATGGTGGCGCATTGGAACGAGGGCGGCGAGTTTCATATCCCTATTTTATCTTACAACTTCAAAGTCATTTGCACGTGTAAAACATCTTGAAGGTCGCTTTTTTAAGTAATTCAAGTTTAAAAAGGTTTCTTGTTTTTGTATTCCCATATCTTCTTCTTATTAAAAGTACATCTTCATCACTAATACCGAATCGGTTCCACATCTCTCTTCTTATCATCTTTCTTCCTTCTTTCCCTCGCATAATAGAATGTCTCACGCAATTGCGGGGTGACCAGGCTGGTCTCGCGATGTCCCATGCGCGTGCCGTGGAATTGCATAAAGCGGAACCAGAAGATGGAAACAATATTTTTCAACAGCACACGCTCGCGCGCGGCATGCCAGAGATCGCTTATGATGTTGGTTGCGGTCAGGCGTACGAAATCATACACATTGAAATTCGACTCGGGATGAATGTGTTTGAAAGCCATGGCTTCGCGGCGATAGCGGTTGAACACTCCCTGCGGCGTCTCATTGTGGACATGGATGATCTCAGCTTCGGCCACATACGCGATGGCATGTCCCTGCTCTTTGACCCACTTGGCCCAGGCCAAATCCTCCAGGCCTGTCAACGCTTCATCGTAATTATTTTTCTCCCACAAGCTTTTTCGAATGGCGGCATTGGCGTTATTACAAAACGCGGTGGATTGTTTCGGCCGGCTTACATCGGGATACCACTGGTGAAAAATCTGCTGTTCGGAAAATTTAGCAAAATCAGGCCCGCGCTGTTTACCGTAGGTTAATGCAACCTTGTCATCTTGAAATGGACGGAGCAACGTCTCGAGCCAATCGGGATAGACGGGATAGACATGCGCACTGACAATGACCACGAACTCGCGCTTCGCCTCTTTAATCCCGTAGTTGAGCGACCTCCCAAACGTAAACTCCGCTGACGGGATATGCACAACACGTGCGCCATACGATTCGGCAACGGCCACAGTCGAGTCGGTTGAACCTGAGTCTACCAGGATCACGTCCACATCTTTGACGGTCTGTTGTTTAATCCCCTCGAACAGACGGCTGATGTGTTTGTCTTCGTTATAAGCGCGGATGATAATTGAACAATTCATAATTTATTACGTCAACGCCTGGGCGTTACCAATCATTATTTTTTTCATACCCAAGTTTAATCAACAAATCACCTGCCACCTCTTTGAATATTATTTTGTGCCCCTCTGTGAAATGTGCCTTCCATTCGCCCGTTTTGCCTGAGCGGAAGGTCGGGGACTTTTTCGGGTTGATGGAGGTTTCGAGGGCATCCAGAATCAGCTGTCGGTTCGCGGGAAGCGGGGCGCGGATGAGGAGGTGGTCCATGATGCGAGTCAAGGCGGCGAGGCGGTCATGAATCAAATCCTCGAAATGAATCGCCAGCACTTCGGGTTGACTGAGCCAATCCAGATACGGGGCGAAGCGTCCTGCGATATCTGGAAATTCCGCATCCCAATCGGGGCGTCCGAGAATACTAACCTTGAGCCGCGCATTGAAATCGGGAAGCGCTTGATAATAATCGTGATGGACATGACGAGCTTCCATATCGGTGACATAAAAAACATGCGAGACGACCACATCGCGCGGGTCGCGAAAAATAAAATAAGGGGCGAAGGCGGGCGAGCACACTCGTTTGATCGCATCAGGGCGCGCAAAGAGATGCGCCGACGCCACATCGCGCGGACGAAGCGCATCGAGCCAGGTGAGGGCCTGTTCGGGACCGCGCTTGCGTCCGCTTTCCCCTTCGTATTCGGCATAAAATGAATGCAGTCGTTTTGAGAACGGCGCAATATTTGAAAAACCCAATAAAATCTGGTCCAGCAGGTGCGTGCCGCTTTTGGGGAAGGATATGCCCAGCAGAATCGGCCAGTCATTTTGCGGCCTGGGAACAGACGCAAAGCGGACACTTTGTATCTGTTTTTCAGTTTGATGGATAATAGCGCGGATGGATGATTTCAAAGCCATGCAGATATTTAACCACAAATTTGTGGTATATAGTGACACAAATGAAATTTCAGGGTTGTATAATTGAGGATAATAAATTGAAAACTACTATTTTCAACACCCCCTTTTTTAGTGTGTTTCTGCGCTTTATTTCAAACTGGATCCTGCGCATGGCCGGTTGGCGCGTGGATGGAGAATTGCCCGACCTGCCAAAATTTATCCTGATCGGTGCGCCGCACACTTCGAATTGGGACTTTATCCTGTTCCTGGGCGTGGTCTTTCACTTGCGGGCCAATGTCAGGTTTATGGGCAAGGCAGAGTTATTCCGCAGCCCCATCGGCTGGTTTTTCTACTGGTGCGGCGGCGTTCCCGTGGACCGTTCCAAATCACAGGGATTGGTGGAGCAAATGGTGGAAGCCTGCAGAAAATCAGACAAATTTATTTTGACCATCACCCCCGAAGGCACGCGTCATTATGTCAGTGAATGGAAAATGGGTTTTTATCACATTGCCAAAAATGCGGGAATTCCCATCGTGATGGCCATTGTGGATGGCCGGCAGAAGACCGTGCGTGTGGGACAGGTATTTCATCCCACCGAAAATATGGATGCGGATATCAAAGCGATCAAGGGGTTTTTTGAAGGAATGGTGGGGGTCAATCCGAGAAAGAAGTATATAACGCTGAAGAATTGATATGCCCAAAAGAAGTCCCTTTCATGGAGAGCAACAGAATTTGCTATAATCAAAGCATGGATAAGGCGAAAATCAAAATTCGGAAATCGAAAATTGCTGAATTTTGCAAACGTTGGAACGTATCAGAGTTTGCTATTTTTGGTTCGGCTTTAAGTTCTGATTTTCGTCCCGATAGTGATGTGGATGTGATGGTCTCCTTCTCTCCTGAGTCTAAAGTGTCGCTGTTCGACATGGTTCACATGCAGAATGAGCTGAAACAAATTTTTGGCCGCGATGTGGATTTGCTTAGCAAACGGGGTGTTGAGACCAGCCGTAATTACCTAAGACGAAAAGCCATACTTGAATCGGCGCAGGTGATCCATGTCGCGCGATGATACCTATTTAGTGGATATTCTTGAGTCAGCAAAGATTGCTCTGGATTATGTCTTTGATAAATCATGGGATGAATTTTACGAAGACACTCAATGTCAGGACGCAGTTGTCCGCCGAATTGAAATCGTTGGCAAGGCCGCACGGCGAGTTTCGCAAGAGACACGTGACAAATATCCGCAAATTCCATAACGTGAGATGACCAGCATGAGAAATCTGGTTATTCATGAATACGATGTAGTGGATATCAACCAGATGTGGGATACGGCGCAAAACAAACTTCCGCCCTTAATTGAAGAACTATCAAAAATTGTTCCTCCTGAATAGCATAAAAGAATCCCCTTTATTTCGCGTGTGCATCGGTGGTTGAGGCTTATGTTGAGCCTGTCGAAACAAGGCGGCGGGACTTGTCCCATCTTTGCAAGATATCTCGCCTCCGCCGCCGTACACTTGCATCGAACTGCGTTCCCTGGCACAGCCCGCCAGGGCAGGTGTGGTGCAGTGCAGGTGTCGAAACCACCATTTTCGAGCGGACATGTCCTTGATTTCGGGGAGTATAATTATCGCAAGAGGTGCGCCATGACCAATTTAGAACAAACCATCATGCTTGAAATTTCAACTTTGCCAGAATCTCGTCTTACCGATGTGTTGAAGTACGTTCGCTTCGTCAAACTTGGTTTGGCAGACAGCGACGAGATCGAAAAACGCTTTGATGAATCATGGAAGCGTGTGCGCGCTCGCGCGAAGGAAATGAATATCACACAAGAAGATATTGACGCCGAAATCCGCGCGGTGCGTGAGGGGAAGTAATGCGCGTTGTCATAGACACGAACATTATTGTTTCTGGCTATCTTGGAGGCGCGCTGGAAACAATCATCGTTGCATGGAAATCGGGGACATTCACATTAATCGTTAGTGACGCCATTGCCAATGAATACCATGCGGTCTTGAAACGACCCAAATTCAAGATCAAACGAGCAGAATTGGATGATTTTTCCGCGCTTCTTCTCGACAGAGCAGAATTTGTAATCCCTTTGGAAACAGTCAACGCCATCCTTACCGATCCAACAGACAATAAATTTCTTGAAGCAGCTATTGCAGGAAAAGTTAATCTTATAGTCAGTGGGGACAATCATTTGCTGGAATTAAAATCGTTCAGAGAAATTCCCATCATCACTGCAAGAGAATTTGTCACTTGGCTGGAAAGTCAGTAAACATAAGACATGCCGCAAGTCTCTCCGCGAAACATCGGTTAACCACGGCGCGCACGAATCCGTTCCCATCCGCTCATCCGCTACGCGAAGCGATCCTTTGACAACCCATTTTCAAGCGGACAGGTTGTTGATTTCGGGGAAGATATTTACGGGAGAACTTGGTGGTATGCCAGCAAGCATCATCCTGTTTTACACATACTTCCTGACAAATACTACTTAAGGCAGGAGAAGCTTCGCAAGCGCATCCACCATCCACTGTTTATATTTTTTTCCAGTCCAACCGCGATTCGTGATAAACAAAATATAAAGCTCGCCGCTTGTAAGCGCCCAAACTGTCTCTGCTGCTTCTTCATCTGTAAGACTTTCCCGCAAAGGTCCATTCTTCTTGAGCGCCCTCACAAACGCCATCATGCCTTGAATCCGGGCATTGAGCATATTTTGAAACATCTCGGAAATATCTGGTTCGGTTTTCCCCGCAGCGCGCATAATGTCAAAGATCGGCGCCATGCGCCCCATAATCTCGTGGATATCATTCACAAAAAGTTCGATCTGGCGGCGCTGATCCGTTTCATGCTGTACTGCCTGAGGACCTTGTCGGTCCAAAAGGGGAATCGGCTGGTCATCCCCCACAAGAGACACATGAATTAATTGAGACAGGATCGCCCGCTTGTTTCCAAAAGAAGCATAGACAGTCTCTACAGCCACACCAGCGTCCTGGGCAATGGCTTCAATGGTCGCGCCTGCATAGCCTCGGCTGATAAACAGGCTGCGGGCGGCCTCCACAATTTGACGTTGAGTCTGAAGCGCCTGCTCCTTGCGGCGGGATGAATCATATTTGCGTTTTGGGGGAGTTTGCTTTGTCATTGCCTCTTGACTCTTTCATATTTTCATTATATCATATATATATTCGATACAGTAATACTTTTTTAAATATTGATGCCTGCGCATTTTATTAGTTACATTGAAGGAGTAAAAATGTCCTCAGAAAATATTAAAGGTACTGCCAACTTGGATGAATCGTTTCACACAGTCGTGGTTGGCGGCGGGCAGGCAGGATTGGCTGTAGGTTACTTTCTCGCACGCCAGGGCGAGAACTTTGTCATCCTCGATGAAAATCCACGTACCGGTGCTTCGTGGCGAAAACGCTGGGAAAGTTTGAAGCTATTCACTCCCAGTAAGTTTAATGGCTTGCCGGGGCGCTGTTCCCAAAGCCCAGTGATTATCTTCCAACGAAAGACGAAGTTGCTGATTACCTGGAAGGATATGTCCAACAATTCAACTTGCCGGTGCGGCACGGGGTAAAAGTCGAGAGTCTCAGCCGCAATAGCCAAGGGTATCACATATCCACTAACGGTTCCGGCTTCTCTGCCAGGAACGTGATTATTGCCACCGGACCATTCCAGGTGCCCCATACTCCTGCCTTTGCCGGTGAACTTAAACCATCAATCCTGCAATTGCACTCTAGCGCGTATTGCAACCCACAACAAATCCCGGCCCAGTCTGTGCTGGTAGTTGGGGCGGGAAATTCCGGGGCTGAGATTGCGCTTGATCTTGTCAAAACAGGCAAACAGGTCTGGTTGGCGGGGCGGGACGTGGGTCGTATCCCTGCCAATGGGCCGCTGTGCAAGTTCCTTGGCGGTCGGCCAATCTGGTGGTTTATGAACCACGTCCTGACGGTGAATACACCCATCGGTCGGAAAGTGAAGGCGGGTGAGGGTCACCAGGGTACGCCTTTGGGCCGCGCAACGCGACAGGAAATTGCAGATGCCGGTGTTCAACTGGTGCCGCGCGTTTCTGGGATCCAATCCGGCAAACCACAACTTGAAGATGGGCGTGCCCTACCAGTGGATGGTGTGATATGGGCAACCGGTTTCCGCCCGGATTACCACTGGATCAACCTACCCATCTTCGATGAACATGATTATCCCCGGCACTCGCGAGGCATTGTCCAGGACGCGCCTGGACTGTACTTTATTGGTCTCATGTTTCAGACAGCGTTAAGTTCATCGCTGCTTGGCGGCGTGGGCTCAGACGCGGCTTATATCGGCGGGCAGATTGTCCATAACGGACACTCGGCCTGAAATCCAGGGAGATTCGAATGTTTACAGAACAGAACGAGAAAATTGTCCACCACGTCGTCAAAGAAGTTTTCAGCAAACACAACCTGACACTGATTAATGAGTATTTTGATCCCGGCTTCATTGAAAACCAGTTCGGGCTAAAACCCGACATCGCCGGGATGAAGCCACATTTACAATCCCTCTTCCAGGCATTTCCCGTTTATCGCCTTACCACCAAACAGATGGTTGCCAATGGGACGAGGTTGGGATGCGCCTGAAAGATGGCTGGATGATCGAACACTGGAATGTGGTAGACCGTTTTGCATTGATGGCACAACCCGGTTTGTTGCCGCAGTCACAACCGCAATAACAATTTACATTGAATAGATCAAAGACCAGACGTGACTCGGGGAGTTGAGACATGTCTGGTTTATTTACCCAACATTATTGATTCGCTTTCAACATAAAATCCCCGCCCTCCAGCACCCCATCCTTTATCACCTTCATCGCATCCGACTTCACCAACTCCCCCAACCCAAACGACTTCAACCTCGTCTGCGTCGTGCGGACGGACGGCTCAAGGAACTCCCCAAACGGCAATGACGTTCTAAACAACTGGTAATACAAGAACCTGCGCGCATTGCGTTTGAATTCAAGCGGGATATCAATCGTTTCAGCCGCTAAAAATTCCTTCATCTTTCTTCTTACATCTTCAATCGTCTGTGGAAAAAACACAGTGGGATACTGCGTAAATCTCGCCTTGCCCGCACACAACACAGGCGCGCCCATGATCGCGGCCTCCAAGCCAATCGTCGAGTTATAGACCATCACGAACTTCGATTTCAAAATCAACTCATACGAACTAAGCGTTTCCTTCGGCGACACGAAAACCACATTGGGCAAATCCGTTACGCGGCGCGCTTCGACCCAGCCCGCCACTGTCTCGCGGCTGGCTTTGCGGACGCGGGTTTCATCGGGGTGCGCGCGGATCACGAACAAGGTCTCAGGGTGTAAGCGAATTTCATCCAAGACTAGATCCAGCCAATCGAACATATCTTCAAAGACCGTGTTGGCGTGCGGCTGACTGGTATCGAAGATCACATTGGTAAACACAGGCACGATCTGCTTGAAGCCCGCGGTCTTCTTCAAGAACGACTCGTCGAGTCCCTGCATGTCCGCCCAAAACTTGATGCCCGCCATCGTGAAGTCACCTTGAAAGCGCCTCGCAAGATACGCATCCAGTTTTGCATTTTGTTCAGCGTTCATCTCGAACGACTCGGGGATCGCGATCGGGTACGCCGTCGCTTCGCCTGCGGTGAAGTACGCCGTCGCAGGCTGCAATCCCACTTCATGCGTGATGACTCGCAGTCCGCGCTTGTGTGCCACATAGCGCGCGGTCGCTTCGGGGAAGAACTGACCATTGAAAACCAGGACAGCCCGCGGCTGAGTCTGCTCGAGCATGGAGTCGAATTTCCGCGCCACATTCCACGCCGATAGAATATATTCCCTGAAAAGATAGCGCGTCGATTCATCATCATTCAGGTGGTGGACTCGCAGAGCCCATCTCAGCCCTGGCAGGCACAACGCTCCCAGAGGCAATGTCATTGCGAAGGGCATTTTTTGCGATGAAGCAACCCCCAACTCTTTAGGAGATTGCTTTGTCACCGCTTCGCGGCTCCTCGCAACGACATCATAGTCTTTTAATTTCCATTGAAATTCGGATAATTCTCGGATGTTAAGATTTTCAAGAACTTTTTCAAGTTCTTTATCGCGGTCAAAAGCAAACCAATGTGGATCTGCATCCGTGTATAACGTCTTCGACTGATATACACACGATTTGCACGGCGGCTCTTTCTGCACATGATCGCGATTGGTTCCCAGCACACACTGACTCATGCCAGAGTCACATGCAAAATAAACCACAGGGATACCCTGCAAACGAAATGCCCACGAAACTAAAAGATGGAATCCGCTGTTCCACGAGAGATCATCAATCCCCGTGGATGCCTTGAAAAAGACAACAGGCGCACTTTTAGGCTGCGGCTCCTGACGGGCCACACGCCGTGCCATCGCCGCAATCTTCAGATTATTGAGCCTGCGGACCAGTCCGCGTTTGATGCGTTGGGTGAGGAATTCTTCCATCCCGCCTTTACCAATCATTACTCTTCTCGTAACCTAATCTTACCAACAAATCCCCCGCCACGCCCTTGAACAATTTCTTGTGCTCCTCGGTAAAATGCTCTTTCCACCCGCCTGTCTTGCCTGAACGGAAGGTATGACTCTGCCTCGGCTGGATCGCCTCCACCAAAACGGATAACGATTTTTCGCGCGGCGTTGGGATTTTATAACCCGTCTTTTCCACTTCATCAAGCATGGCGTTCAACGTCCCGTCGCGATTATTGATCAATTCCTCGAAGCGGATACACATCACGTATTTTTGTTCAAGCCACTGGAATACGCCCTCGTAGCGCTGCTTCACACTGACCATTTTCAACCCGTCACGGTCAATGCCGGTAATTGCAACATTTAATCTCGCGTCAAAATCAGGCAGGGAATTGTAATAAGCGTGCATCCCATGTTCCTCGTGCATATCGGTCGCGAAGAAAACCTGCGAAACGAGCATATCCCTCGGGTCACGATAAATGAAATAATTCACGCGCGCAGCCTCAGTCAAGTATGACACGTTTTCTTTTGTCGCTTCCAAATATCCCCAACTGATCACACCTTGCGGAACTGCACACAAATCGGCAAGGATTTCGTCCGCTATCCTTCGTCCTCCCTCCTGTTTGATCGTCCGAATCGGGTCCGCATCCACATAGCGATACGGCATGATCTTCGTAAAGCCGCCCAGGATCTGCAATAGCAAATGCGATCCGCTCTTCGGCTTGGAATTGCCAAAGATGGGTGGCGCGTCATTAAAAGAAAACCGCTTCCAGCGCAAAGTGGCCTGGACGGTTTTCCCTGCAGGGCGTAACGTGCGGCGGATTCTTTGAATGATTGCCATGAGAACAATTTACCATAAAGGGTCACAAAGGGTTTTCTTCGTGTACCTTCATGCCCTTCGTGGTTAGAGATTTATTTGCTTACAACACGGCGGAGTTTTTTCATCGAACCCTTTTCGGATTCGTAGACTTTCTTGACGCCATCACCCAGCGCAGACTCTGTTACGCGGATGTATTTCACAAGTCTCTCAAAACCACCAGGTTCCACCGAGGCAGCCTGGTCACTACCCCACATGGCGCGGTCCAGTGTGATGTGACGCTCAATGGACGTGGCGCCTAGTGCAATGGCAACTGCGGAAGGCACAAGCCCAACTTCATGGCCGGAATAACCGATGGGATTGTTTGGAAATTCCCTGCGAAGCGTTTCGATCATCTTGAGGTTCAACTCTTCAGGCTCGCACGGATAGGTGCTGGTGCAGTGCATGATGACCAGATTATCTTCACCAATGGTATTTACACCTTTATGGATCTGCTCCATCGTGGACATGCCTGTCGAAATGATGACGGGCTTGCCAGTTTTGCGGACATGCTTCAAAAGGTTATGGTCGGTGAGTGAAGCCGAAGGGACTTTGTATGCGGGCGTATCAAATTTCTGCATGAAATCGACGGAGGGTTCATCCCATACAGAGACCATCCAGTCAATTTTCTTTTCCTTGCAATAACGGTCGATCTCGCGATATTGCTCCTCGTTGAACTCAACTTTATAACGATAATCCAAATAGGTAATGTAACCCCAGGGCGTCTCACGCATCTGTTTTTGTTGATCAAGCGGCGTGCATACCTCGGGGGTGCGCTTCTGGAACTTGACCGCATCTGCGCCAGCATGCACGGCGGCATCAATAATTTTCCTGGCAACATCCAGATCGCCATTATGATTAATGCCCACTTCGGCAATGATATACGCGGGGTATCCATCGCCCATCATTCGATTTCCAAATTTAATCGCACGAGCCATTTTTTCTCCTTGTGGAGTAGGTCACGCTTAAAGCATGGCCTGCAAGTTTTTCAATACCAGTTCGCACAATTCACGGATCGCACCGTGCCCGCCGGTTTTCCTCAACACATGATCCGCGGCACGAATCACTTCAGGATACGCATCCGCAACCGCCACCGACCAGCCGGCCATCTCAAAACACGGAAGGTCGTTCAAGTCATTGCCAATATAGACGACGTTTTCCGCTTTGACATTTTTCCGGTCGAGGACTTCGCGCATCACACGACCCTTGTCCTGCATGCCCACATTATGAATTGCCTCCACCCCCATCTTTTTCGCACGCGCCATCACAACAGGGTTCGGTTCCGAGGACAGGATCAGCATATCAATACCTTTCTCACGCAAGGCTTTGATATGCATGCTGTCGCTGCGTGAAGCGGATACGGTCTCCCTGCCATTTTCATCCGTCAACACGAGGTTGTCAGTGACCACGCCGTCAAAATCGCAGATGATCATTTTAATCGTCGCCGGCATCGCGCGACGTGATTTTCCGGGTGAGACTATCTCCAAGCCGGTATAGACCAATGCTTCGTACTTTGCCCAATCTGCAAGCGTATCGATATCCACAGCGTATTGCGGGTCAATCAATAATGGGTAGATGATATCGCCTGTCAATGATTTTTTGTGTGTGATGGTTGCAGTACGCATCGCATCAATGTGACCTGTCTGCCAGTACACGGGCGGCAAAATCTGGCGCGGCGCATTATACGGCTCTGTAATCCCTTCCACTTCAAGCAATGGATTTAATGATTTCTCTTCGCCATTGAAACGCCACATTTTGAAGGGGTTTTGTGCGGCCGGCACAACACCGCGCACACAGTCTGCATCCTTGTGATCTAACAAAATCCGGATGGCATCATCCACCATGCTCTTCGGGCGGATGGGGGACGTGGGGCGTAATTGCACCATGATCTCAGGTCGATAGCCTTCCATTTCCTGCATCCATTTGAGCGCATGTTCGAAAACTGGGAGATCCGTGGTTTGATCGTGTGCCAGTTCAGCGGGACGCAGGAAGGGGGTCTCGGCCCCCCACTCGCGGGCAATGGCAGCAATCTCTTCATCATCGGTTGAGACAATGATGCGCGTCACCGATTTAGATTGTTTTGCCGCGGCAATACTCCACGCAAGGAGGGGATAGCCTGCAAAATTGCGGATATTCTTACGAGGAATTCCTTTTGAGCCGCCGCGTGCGGGAATGAGGGCAAGAATTTCGGTCATTACCACGCCGTCCAGCCGCCATCCACGATGACATTGTTACCAGTCATATATGATGAGGCTTCAGATGCAAGGAATAACAAGGCGCCGTTCATTTCGTCTTTCTTTGCCATGCGTCCGAGAATGGTCTTGGCGGAATAATTTTTTACGAAATAATCATCGTGGTTATTGAACACGCCGCCAGGGGTAAGCGCATTTACACGGATCTCGGTCCCGGCATAATACGCGGCAAGGTACTTGGTAAAACCCATCACGCCGGCCTTGGTCACTGTGTAATATACGGGCTTGTACGCCACACGCACCCCGTCTTTGATATAGATTCTCTGGTCAGGTCCATTCAACCCGTAGGTGGAGCAGATATTGATGATACTGCCTTTTTTGCCTTGAATGATCATCTGTTTAACACAGGCCTGAGTGACAAGGAACATACCGGTGAGATTGACGTTCAAGGCCGCATTCCATTGGTCAAGCGGATAATCCTCGAAGGCGCCAGGGGCGATGCCCTTCGCGGCGGCGGCGGGATCGAACTTTGGATCTAGGGCGGCGGAATTGACGAGAATGTCCAGGCGGCCAAACTGCTTGACGGTTTCAACGGCCAGCTGACGGGTCGATTCGAGGCGGGTCACATCGAGAGGAAAAGCAATTGCAGAGTAGCCAGAGTCAGTGAGATGGGCAGCTGTCTTCACTGCCAGTTCCATATTCAAATCTGCGGCGACAACAGCCGCACCCGCTTCGGCGAGGGCCTTGCAAAATTCAAAACCTAATTGTCCGCCGCCGCCCGTGACAATGGCAACGCGATCATTCAAATTGAATTTATCGAGAACGGTCATATTTTCCTCTATGGATAAGCCGTATAGATTTTATCTCCGCGGGTATCATGCGCGAGATATAAACCATCGGAAAGTTTTATGTAAATGGATTGCACATCTTCCGATTCGGAGCCAAACTTGAACAAGGCCAGGACCGCCCGTCCAGACAGCACATCGCTCTGAAGAGCCGCAACGCCTTCTTCATAATTACCACGCGGCAAACCTGTGACAGGATCCACGAGGTCGGGCAGGACATATCCCGGGCGGTCGGTATAAAGATAAACGGGACCAACCTGATTGCTATAGATGCGCGTGTCTGTGGGAAGTTCTCTCAAGAATTCCATGGCTTGCGAATCAAACCACTGGAAGGATGCATATCCCTGCCCGCTTTTGCGAAGCTGCGCAACGGTATTGGACATATCATAAACTGAAAGCGCAAGGATGAATATTGCAATAACGACAACCAGGCTCCGCCAGTAGATCACGCCTTTTTTCCATAACCAGGATCCAAATAATACCAGCATGACAAGCAGGCCGACATAGACCGGTGAGAGAATCCGCAGCTTGAACTTCGTGCTGGCGTCAAACAATAACATGGATGAAACAATGGAAGCCAGATAGCCAAAAATATACAATGCGTTCGTGAACGACAATATTTCAGGTCTCTCTGTGGAAGGCTGGATGAATTTCTTCACTCCTTTGTATAAGACCCAGATGAGCAGCGCCAAGGCAATAACGGCAAGTATAATTACGAATAGATTCGGAATCTTGATCAGAGCGCGCCGCCAGGTTTCCACTGGAACAAGGAAGATGGAGAAATTACGAATTCCGGTTTCGATATTTTCGGCAGTGAACGGATGGTAGACAAGCGTGCGATTCGTGGCGTTGTCTGCAACGATTTTATTGCGGACGCTCCAGGCGAGGGCAAAGGGGATAAACCCAGCGCAGAAGACACCGCCACTGACCAGTCGCCTGCGCCAATCTACATGTAACAGGATAAGCGCAATTAAAAATGTTGTGAACAGGGCAAGACCAGCATAACGCGTGAGGTAAGCCAAGGCAGTGAGAATACCCGTGGCAATAAGCCAAAAATACCCATCGCCCTGTCCTCTCCAAAAGCGAGAGGGTTCAAAGGATTGTGAAAAGGTCAAAAATGCAGCAAGGCTGAAAAGGATATAAAGCGGCTCGCTCATAGCCGCCACATGGACTCGAAACAAGGAAGCGTTGAACACAAACAATAAAGCCAGCGTGATGCCTGCAATTTGAGATTTGGTTATGCGCCAGCCGATCAGACCGAGTAGAAATACGTTGGCGCCAAAAAGCAGTGAGTTGATAAAACGCGTGCCGCGCAAGGGGTCCAATCCGCTCAGGCCGATCAACGCAAGGATGGATGAAAAACCTGGCGGAAAATGTGTAACGGGCTGGTTGGATGCAAGCCAGGCTTCACGATAGCCATTCCCGCCCAAGATACTGCGCGCACCTGCAATGTACGCAATTGAATCATCCGAGAGGCTCAAGCCCTGGGGAGTCGCATAAAGGACGAGAAAAGTCGCCAGTATGGCAAGCAGACCCAGGATTAAGAAAGAGGCGACGCGGGGTTTGGTCATAAATTATTGTGCGTCGCACCTATATTGGTGAAGATTATCAACTCGAACAGATTCCACCCGTTCAATAAGATAAACCTACCCATCAGGTGCGACGCACTCTCAATCATATTTATTTTATTGGCAGAATAAAGCCCTGCTCTTCGAGAAACTTTATGATGATGCGGGCATTGTCTTCGGGGGTGGCACCAAAACCCGTAAGAGTAATCTCAGGGTTGATCGGTGGTTCGTAAGGATCATCCACACCGGTAAAGCCCATCGGTTTGCCGTCCTCCATGGCCTGACGCGCCTTGGCATAGAGACCTTTAACATCGCGTTCTTCGCAGACTTCAACAGGGGTATCCATGTAGACTTCGATGAAATTTTCACCAACCATTTTGCGCGCTTCGTTGCGTGTGGCGCGATAGGGACTAATGGCCGCACAAACCACCGCTCCGCCCGCATGGACAATTTCACCGGCGACGAAACCAATGCGGATGATGTTGGTGTCGCGGTCTTCCTTGCTAAAGCCGAGACCTTTTGAAAGGTGCGTGCGAACCACATCACCATCGAGGATGGCGGTTTCACGTCCACTCTCAAGCAGCAGGGTGGTGAGCACTTGTGTTGTGGCGCTCTTGCCCGAACCACTCAAGCCGGTAAACCAAATGGCAAAACCCTGCTTATGACGCGGGGGATACATTTCACGCAAAATTTCAGCGGTCTCGGGGCGGGTAAACCATTCGGGGAGCAGTTTGCCCTTGGTAAGATAATCGTCGCGGACCTGGGTGCCGGAGATGTTGGCCACCTTTGCGTCCTTCGGCACATCTTTTTGCTCCACATAACGTTCTTCATCGGGAAGATAGACGAGCATTTCAAACGGAACCATCTTGACGCCGAGTTCGGCCTCGTACTGCTTCATGATCTCCTGCGCATCATACGGACCGTAGAACGGCTTGCCGCTGGAATCATTTCCCGGCCCTGCATGATCGCGGCCTACGACAAAGTGGTTTGCGCCATGATTGCGGCGAATGATGGCATGCAACAGCGCTTCCTTTGGACCCGCCATGCGCATTGCCAGGGGGAGCAGACTCAGCATCGTGTTTTTCTTATCGTAATAATTATCCACCAGTGCCTTGTAAGTGCGGACGCGGGTGTAGTGATCCACATCACCGGGCTTGGTCATGCCGACCACAGGGTGAATGATAAGCGAGCCGTTGACTTGTGCGGCGGCGCGCTTGGTGAGCTCTTCATGAATGCGGTGTAATGGGTTGCGAGTCTGGAATGCGACAACGTTATCGTGCCCCATCTTCTCAAGCATTTCACGAACTCGCGCGGGGGTATGGCGTAAATTTACAAAGTCATAATATTTGGGAAGGTTCACAACCTTCATCGGGCCGCTGATACAGACTTTGCCCCAGCGTCCTATTTCGGAAACCATCGGATGTTTTGGGTCTGTCGAACCGTACGCGAGAGTGGCTTCGGTCTCCTCGTCCCAGTGATAGATCTCTTCGAGAGTCATCACAGCGATCAAATCGAAGTTCGCACTGCGCAGGGCAAGTTCTTCGCCAACGGTCGGCAGTTCTTTGGGATCAGCCGTCAGGGTGATGGGAAGCGGGAATAGAGTTCCATCCGCAAGGCGCATTTCCTTTAGCACACGGTCATAATCTGCCTTACCCATGAAGGTGGTGAGAGGGGAGAAGCCGCCCGTGGCGATCAATTCAAGATCGCACAGGTTACGCATGGTGATCTTAATGGAAGGAAGTTGTCCAGCGCGAGCGAGCAGCTCTTCGCGCTCCTTTCCTTCCAGAACCAAATTCACCAGTTTCCCACCATAAGGTGGGATCAAGTTTGCTTTTACCATTTTTTTACTCCATTTTATTGATAACGCAGGGGCAAAGCGACACGAATAAAAGTCTGGGCTTTAATAGGCTTACTGTACTCCTGCAAATTTTCACAAGCACAAATTATACTCCAAAATTCATCGACTGAATTTTGGAGTATTGTGGTTATTCATCCCGCATTATTCGAGACAAAAAAGTTGATCGACCACCCTGGCAGTGGATGAATTAAGCGGCATGGCTGTCAGGATGCGGCAGGCTTGTCCCAATGCCGGCGGATCTGATGTCATGAATGAAGCGAGGTCTTTCAGCCGGGCAGTATTATCAGAATATGCATAAGCTTGCAGGAAGGGCATCCATTCGATCTGGTCTTTTGCAAAGAAACCATGGGAGATGGCTTGCTCTCCCAATCGAAAAACCTCATCCCAATCCCCCAACTGACGGGCATAGGAAGCTTTCTCATAGTAATAGCACCACCCATAAGAGGGTTGATAGCCGAAGGGAATGGGCGGTGGGACATGGAAGGAATCGTTCAATGCAATATGTTCCACCTCAGAATACGGTGCGATATCAACCACACGCGGATCTTCAAAGGAAGATAACTCCACCTGATATAAATCTATTACCTGAACGCAGGAGAAGGAGGTTGGCTGAGTAAGAATTAGAATATTACGATAATTTGGATAGGTACGGATGCTCCGGCGATTGGAGAAATCCTGAGGCTCACGAGACAAAACCTTGGCAACCGTCTCCTCATTCAGCACCAAGGCATACACAGCCGGTTGAACATATTTTTCGTGATTAGAATCGGGATGATAGAGAAGGTTGGCAGGACCCCAGGTAAAATAATCCTCCTCGGCCGCCACCGAGTAATGTGTGATCAAAGTCGCTCCGGGGTTTATCTGGGGAATACGCCAGCTCACCTGCCACCAAAAATTACGCGTGGCTTCGGTTTCACGGGCTTTTACAAATCCATTGGCATAGTGAGTCAACGATGCGGAAACAATCAGGACTCCAAAAAGTGCATTCCGTAATTTCAAATTGGAGATATAACTTAACACAACCGGCCATAATAGTGCCGCGCCAACAGATGCGATCAACGTATATCTTGAAAAATTCTTGAAATCAACAGTACGACCGACCAAAATAATGGGAAGTAATCCAAACACAAGCGCCCCAAGACCGACCCAAATCGCATCCCGCCTCCAGGCGGACCTCTGACCTGATTCAACATCTGCCGGCTTTTGGATAACCCTGGAAATCATCCAAAATACAAGTAGAACCAGGAAGGCAATTCCGAAGCCCGGCATCCATTCCTGAATGCTCATTCCAACACTCAAGCGACGAAGCGGCAACCACCACGCACGGATGAGTACATCCATAAAGTCGTTCAGGAGTATTGATAAATGATTGAACAGGAATGCGAATGGTTTTGCCCGCAAGTCGGTCAATTGCAAATCCACATCGGTTGCACCCCTCTCGCTCTTAAAATAGACAAGCCTCCACACCAAAAACACGCCGGGGATCAGAAACGCGGGAAGCCCATATTGAAAAAATCTGGCCGCTCTCACCCATATTGTTTCATTCAGACGAAATGCAAGAACGAATACACAGGCGAACCTGAAAAATTCAAGCCCGATATACCACTCGATCTGGCCCAGATAAAACCAACCCAATAAAATCGAGAGGAGATAAAACAAGACCCTGAGCTTCCACGAATTGGCTTGAATTGCATGGAGCGTCAGCCCAATCGAAAGCATGCCTGCGGCAAGTCCCACAAGATGGCAAAGATAATCAATCGCATTCGGCTGGGATAGAAACCCGGGATACAGTAAAAATAACAGAGACATCCAAAGAGTCACACGCTTATTCCCCGGCCAGAGCGTGCGGAGAATCCACAGAAAGGAAAAACCGCCAATCAACCGAAATAAAAACGCGCTCAAATTATAATAAAGCGGATTTGCGCCCAAGAGGGTATAAGCCGGCATCATCACCAGGGCGCGCAACGGACGATCAATGGCAAATATGTCCCTAAATACCGGGGCTCCCCTTGCTCCCGCCGCATACATCAGATACCAATCGTCGTTGAAATAGCCGAACTGGCGGGTAAAAAACAGATAGGCCAGGGCCGAAACCAGTGACAGCAGGGAAATTGAGAGTAAAAGTTCAAAACGGTTCGTTATTTCTTCGGTTTTCACGACAAGATTTTCCTCAGCCATTCATAAACCAGTTTGCGCCGTATAGATTGATGATAATACTGATAATCAAAAGGAAAATAAAATGCCAGGGGATTTTCTTCCCGAGGCCTGCAGCCAGTAATGCAACCAATGGCACAAGGACATCGAGTATATATCGATAACCAAATTGATCCTTGCCTGTGGTGTGATACAAAATAAGAAAAATAAAATTGAACAACACTGTTGTCCATGCACCAATGATCCACCACTTATTTTCATAGCGACGAAAAAGATAAATTAACGCCGGAGTTGTCAAAAAAATGCTCATACCCGAACCCGACGGCAGAATCGGCCAGCGGCTACCCCAATCTATTTTTTGTGGCAAATAAAGAAACATTACCTGCAGATTGCGAGGGATGTAATAGAGTGAAAATAATCCATGGGTTTGTGCATTTTTTACAATATTAGGGTCGCCATTAATAGTGATATATCCAAAATCAAGGAAATTTTCAAAACGCGCATAGTTATAAATGAGCAATCCCAAAACAGCAATCATAATCGGAATTGCCGTCTTACATGACCAGGCAAATATCCGCTTGAGATTAATCATCCCGTGCTCTTCTTTCATAATTTGCATAGTAATTGCAAAAACAAAAGGCAAGGACAACAAGCCGTTTGGTCGCGTCCCCGCAGCCAGACCGATACAAATTCCAATAATCCATGGTGACCATGACTTAAGAGCTGCAAGCACTGCGAGGCCTAAAAAAGTTACCGTAAGAATCTGACTCACAAACCAAAAACGACCGCTGATACCAACCCACAAATGGGGTGTCCCAAATGCAAACAGCAAAGCCAGCCACAATGCACTATTACGTGAAAGTTTGATCCATTGACGACGGATAAGTTGGTCAAAAACCAGAAACACAAGCAAAGTATTAATGGCGCTGAAGAACATTGAAAAATCAGCGGTACTAAGATTTTCAGCCCCAATAAGATACGTCAGAGGCATCATCAATATAGCCGGCACAGGCGGGCTGGGAACAAACCACTTCCCATTATATAAAGTCAGATCATGTTTATTGAGAGGTGGATGACTTAAATATAATCTGCCATTAACAAATTCATCTGCCAGCAAATTCCAATAAGAGTACTTGGTTTTATTTACCCAACCAATCCATGCTGCTATATGCTCATAAAGAAAGAACGTAAACAAAAAGATCGCTGCAAAAAACAGAACCTTATCCAAAAGATAGAGAATTTTCTTCCCGCGGATATTCTCAATATATAGAAATCTAACTAAAACAATCAATAAAGAACTGACCACGAACAACCAGGCAATTGGGCCAAGCAATCTCACATGAATTGGTTCAAGGAAGCGAAGTGATACAGGGATTGGTGGGATGGTTAGTAATAAAAATGTCCCCATCATCAAGGATAGAAAATAGAGGGTTGTCAATACTGGCTCTATTTTATTCAAAACCACCAACTCTATTTTTTTTTCGAAATTTTCCTGCCAATACCACCATTTGTTTATCGATAGAAATGCTACACCAATATTAATTAATAAAAAAACAAAGAAAACAGAACCAATAGCAAAACGTGTGCGCGATAGGCCAAGAAAAACCTGTTTTCCCACTTCTGAGGGCGGATAAATAAAAGAGACAAACAGAATACTTCCAGAAACTGCCATGATACTTAATATAATTGCGGCGGTTTGTCGTCGTTTTTTCAGGAATATACTAATTAATTCAGTCATTTTCATCCTCAGCAAGATCAACAACACAACCTTTGGCATTGGACTTTTGCACAGCATCCACCAATTGTTGCACCCGCATACCATCATCCAAGGTACAGATCGGTTTCGCTTCTCCATGAACCACTGCAATAAAATGTTTCATCTGCTCCATGAACATGACATTCCGCTCCCACCCTGCCGACAGTGGATACACTTCCCAATCGTTTTTCCCGGCCCTGAAAATGCGGGTCGCGCCGTCTGACAAATTCCATTGTAACGAGCCTTTCGTACCGATGGTTTCAAAATAGTGAGCGGGCGGCTGCTGGTTGAAATCCAAATGCAGGCTCCCCAATGCTCCGCCTTCAAAACGCAGACCGATCTTGGCGGTATCATCCACATCCACTTCGAGATCGCTTAATTTGGCGGTAAATCCCCACGCGGATTCAACCTTACCCACCAGCCATGGAAGATAATCCAGCGAGTGACACTGCGTCAGGACCACTCCGCCGCCCATATCCGCGCGCGCCGCATAGCCTTTGCGATAATCCTCCCAGGGATGCCAGGCAGGCAGATATTCACCAAAATGAACATGCGCAGAGATCACTCGTCCGATCTCCCCGTCAGAAATCAATTGCTTTGCCCGCAGCAAGCCGGGATGGAAACGGAATTGAAAAGCAACCAAAACCTGCGATCCGCTTTTCTTCACCGCGCTTTGCAATATATCCAACCTATCCATTGAATGTGAGATTGGTTTTTCAAGCAAAATGTGACAACCCGCCTGCGCCGCAGGGATGGCAATGTCCAAATGCAATGCGGTTGGGTTTGAAACGATGACGGCATCTGGTTTGTGTTTATTTAACGCTTCCTGTAAATTGGTTTCCTGCGGAAATCCGGCCAAATCATCTTCGGGCATGGTACTTTTGCCTGTGCGATATAAAACAATATCCCTTTCACCCAATGCCACCAGATTCCGCATGTGACGCCGCCCAATCGAGCCAAGACCAGCAATTAAGTATTTCATATTTTTACCAATTCATATCTTTTTCGTACTTCCACTTGACCAACATCTCTCCCGCGACTCCCTTAAAAATGTTTTTATCTTTCTCAGTGAAGAGCCGACTCCAATTCCCAGCCTGCCCTTTTGGCAGGAAGGAGGCAATTCCTCCATTGCGTTCAGCCTGCCATTCCTCATCAGGGTTGGATGTCATTTCGGCACGGATCGCTTTTTCAAGCGATTTGTTTACCTTTTTCACGCCGAGAAACTTCCACAACCTGCTCATTTCATCAAAAGGCTGGATTAATAAATCTTCATAACGCATTCCAAAATAATTTTTGCCAAGTAACCTGCGGCCTTCATCTTCGGTCTCTTGCAGGTTTTTTACCCAGCCCTGCGCCACGCGGCGGATAAAGGCCTCGGTGAAGATCGAACGGCGGCCATCTGTAAAAGGAGCAGGATCAACTTGCAGGTCCGCAATGATGCGCCTGTCCTCGGATGTCAAAAATTTGGATTCCTCCACAAAATTACGAAAGCGTTCCGAGATCAACACATCGCGTCCATCGCGGACGATGTAGATGAGTTTCGCGTCGGGATATACTGCGTGCATGTCGCGCACCGCCTGACCGTGGATCGTGGACGAGGGACTCTTATCCCCCACGATCATCTTGCCTGCCCGAGCCGCGTCGCGTTCCATGATGAAGTCCGCCGCGGCGCGCAGGACAAGCGGCGAGAGGTCCCGCCCCTGATTCCAACGGTTGGACTTGCGCGTCAGCCATTCTTCAATCTCTGATGAATCCACGAGTGCTTTCAACAACGGCTGGCGTGTGAAGAAGTGCGCCTGATAATTGCAATGCACTTCAGGGTGCAAGCGCGCGAGGCGCATGAGAAGTGTTGTCCCTGAACGGGCATGACCGAGGATGAAGAACTTCTTGCGCGGAAAGAACTGCTTGATCTCCGCTACTTGCTCGGGCGTGATGGCAGGGATGGGATTGCGCTTATTCTTTTTGGGATCGCCCTTGATGAGGATACGGGCGGCAGATTTGAGGCGAGAGAGCATGATTATGAAATCTCCAATTATCGCTTCCAATTTAACATGACCAAACCAGCCAGGCAGACAAAAATCCCGGCGATATTGACCCATGAAATTCTATCTTTGAAAACAAAGATCGCTACAGGGACAAGGATCAACGAGGCTGCCACGTTAACCAGCACGGCGGCAATACCGAGATTCCAGCCTGAACGATAGACGAGCAGGAAACCAAATTCGATTCCGACGATGGCAATGGCAAGCAGGAAACTGGCCCAGTTGAGATTCTTTAGCTCGGAGGTGAACCCATTTTTGGCGGGGAAAAGAAGCGTTATGATCAGCGTCACACCGATTGCCACTGTATACGTCACCAGAAGCGAGACTGAAAAATTTACATCCGATGGTGTGCTCTTCGCCACAAAGTGATAGAGCGCACTGGAAAAAATCGCCAGGGTGATGGAAAAGTAAAAGAGGGACATGGCATGTTTTTCATTCATATCGGAGCTGTCAGAAACCGCATATTACTTGAACTCTACTCTTTCCTTGCTAACCACCACGTGATATATCAGATTGGTATCTGTCAGGCATAAAATAAGGCCCCCCGTCCGAGCTACGGAGGGTTCATCGCCCGTTATCCAGGCATAGCCCCAGTAGCAGCCTGCCAGGACCTTGGCGGCGACTACATTTCCCTTTCCAAGACCAAATGAATAGGTAACACATTCTCCTTTGTCATTTGGCGTGTTCATACCAAACGCGAGATTGGCTTGTCCTTGAGATTCATTTTTCAACTCGACGTTAATCAAGGTCCCTTTGGGTTCAGCGGGAGCGACCTGGTTGCAAGGATCGGTTGTCGGTCCAGCAGCCAGTGTGACCGGCGGAAGGGTCGAAAGCGGCGGCAAGGTCGGTAAAGGGGTTAATGTTGGTTCGGGTGTAAAGGTAGGGGGCATAGGCGTTGCGGTAGGCAGCGCAGCTTGTGTTTGAGTGATCGAGATCCATGCGTCGGCAATGGCCGTATTCGCGATATCTGCAGAGCTCATGGTCTGCTCGGCGGAGCCGCAGGCAGCGAGTATGAGGATCATTAAGATCGAGGTAATAAGTGGGAGTTTCTTGGTCATTTGTTCTCCAGGATGATATTTTTACCATGAAAAGGATGACTTCGGGTCTGGGTCGCGATCCGTCCTGGCAAAACCAGCTGGGTCTACTTAACGGCCTGTTTGCCTAATATCTCAAGTATAAACTCTGCGGTTCTTTTTCCAGCGCTGGCATCGGTGAACGTGACTTCGTCTTCGACGAACTTCCTGCGTTCGGCATAATCAAGGGCTGGATTTTTCAGGTACGCATTCAACATGGCCCGCAGTTCATTCTCATTGGTCGCCACACGTCCGGCTTTTGCCAGGCGGAAGCGTTGATGCGTGGGCCAATTTCCGATCTCTTTCAGAGATAAAGAGAATTTTCCTTTTTTATTCCAGCCGCCAGGGACATCGATCGTTGCAGCGATCATCGGCGTATCGTGGACGGCGGTCTCGACCAGCATCGTCGAATAGACCGTCACCACCACATCCGAATACGCCATCATGGACGACTTCTCGTCCATGTCTTCGCCGCTGTAGTAGCCGAGCGAGCCGCCCAACGCCACAGGCTGGACGACGTGCACATGCGAATATTTCCTCTCCAAGTCAAACACGCGCTGACGTTCTTCGGCGAAGATCTTCGGCTTGTCTTGAAAGTGACTGGGATGCAAGCGAATCAATAATTGCGAAGGTTCTGCCAGCGAATCAGATGAAACCAGTTTCGCCAGCGCTTCGATGTTCGGATAGTTCGGCGCGAAATGGACAAAACTGCTGGCGTACGAGATCAACTTGCGATTGGGGTCAAGCCTGTGCAACTTGAAATATTCGTCACGCGGCATGAGCCATTGTTTGCGGAAATATCCGTCGTACGAGGGGATGCCGCCCACGAGCACATGCTCGGGGTTCCAATCTGAACCTTTGACGAGTTCCTCTTTTTGCAACTCAGACCAGCACGTTGCCCACTGCACATCCGCGCCTGAGACGTTGTACGATGAGGAATTGTCCCAGCCCACGATGACGGTCATGTTTGGGATGCCGCGTCGGGCTGATTCGCGCAACAGGTAACGATCCATGCGCCAGCCTGGAGTCGAAGCTATGACCATGTCGGGTTGGTACTTCTCAAAGAGGTCGGTATACAGCCCGGGGGTAGGCGTGAAGCGGTTTTGCATCCGCACTAAAAGTACCCGGGCAAAGGAAAAATTACGCAGGAGAAGAATCATCAGCGCGGACGGAATCCAAATGCCCAGACGGAACTTCCAGCCGTTCTCCGCCCAGACCTCCCAGATGTGGCTGTCCATGGCTTCGGTGTTGATGCGGCGCGAGCCGCCGACGCGGCGCAGGTAGGCGAGCAGCCACTGCCAGCGCGGGCTGACGATTTTGGCGTATTGGTTGGCTTGTTTGAGGCGCAGGCTTTCGAAAGTAAGTCCGTGTTGCGTGTTGCGTGTTGCGAGATGCGGGACGAGCGCTTCGTCGGTGAGGACGATGACTTCGACGCCCGCTGAAAGCAGAGTCGGGACGACGTCGCTTTGCAAGAAGTAGATGATTGCCATGCCGTGATCGGCGGAGATGAAGATACGTTTTGTCACTGAATTGATTTCGCTTCTTTCTTTATTGGGAGTTGATTCTGTTTCGAGAGTGATTTTTCAATCTGAAATATACTTGAGTCTATAAGAGATTAATCGCATATAAAAACGATGGGCATAAAATCTTTTGCGTTGTATCGGAGACTCTAGTTCTAGTTTTGTATTTATTCTGATCCAATTTCATCAGGATTAAAATTAAATCGCCATCGGAGGGAAGCGCCTTGCTTTGTCCGAAGTGAAAGGGTTTGCTTTATCTCATCAATGCTATTGACAGCTAGCGGCTTCAATAATTTTTGAGCGTATTTATTCTTTTTCGCCTTTATTAAAAACCTTGGAACCTGTTCGGTGGTATTAAGGATAGCGTGCCATTTCCTCTGGTCATTTCGAAGAGTCAAGAAATATTCATATTCTCCGATTTTGATAGCGGGCACCAAATTTGCTAACTCACCTTCACTATGGCGCTTATCCATCTTTTCAGTAAAGGCATTAACAAGTGGTCTACTAACGCCCCTAGCAGATTCCCCAATCATCGATATATAGGTGTAAAAAACATTTTGAGCGCCACCAGCGTATATATCATTCTCCACGAACAACGACTCATTCAAAATGTCTGCTATACTCTCCATTTTTTCAGCATCAAGCAAAAGTGTCACAAGAGACATAAAAGCTTCATGTCCAATGAATTGATAAAACCTCATTCGAGCATTGACGAATGATCCAGTAAATCCGAGGGGAAGATTATACATAGATACGATTCGTTCAAAAATTCTTTTGTAGAAATACAAGATTTCAGAGGAATTAGATCTCACCAAAACAGAAGACAACTCCGTAAATCCCAACATCAAACCCAGAGATTTATCTATACTTTGAACAATGTGTTCAATTTCGTCTCCTTCCAAGCGAGGAAATGGAGGCGAGCACTCGTCCAATTCTTTCATCATCCAATCAATAAAATCATCAATTAATAGAATTTGATTGGGCTGAGAATTTTTAATTGCATTTATAGCATCAGTAAGAGGATTGATTTCCGTGGAATTTCTTTTATTGAAACTTAATACGATCTTTTGCAACTCCTGCATTAGCAGAGCTTCTAATTTTTGATATTCTGTTTCGCGCATACTTTTCGAATCGTTCTGGGATAGAGAATAGCCAACAACATGCCTATGTCGAAAATCAAACGGAAGTTCTTCATGTTTTCCATACGCTAAATTATTAACAAGAACTATTTTCCCAGTCCCCAGAGTCTTTAACGCATACCCGAGTTCAACCAAAACATTTGGATTTGGAGTTTTTCGTATATTTTTTGTTCCTGCAATATCCTGAGAGTGCTTACTGTTGATAATTGACACATCGCCAACAAAAATATCGGATTCCTCAATTTTAGCGAGAATGGTCGCCGCTATCTCAGGAGAACCAGGTATATTCGCAATATCACGGTCAAAAATCAGATTAACACTGAGAGAAGAATCCTTGTTTAATTTTTCTATGGCATTTTTCAAGGCTTCTTCGATAAACTGTTCATTTGTCCGCGAATCTAAATCAGATTGCCAAGAATAGAAAACTTTATAATCCATCATTACTCCCTAAGCAAAAGGAAAGGTAAAGCGCAGCTTTTGATACAACTCTCGTACAACAGGTTTATCCGTGGCAGAAAGGCAGAGAAAAGCGCGAAGATAGTGATTAGTATTGAGCATCAATTAGACTTGAATTATATGCTACGAATAATACCAACTAAAAATCTTGTTATAAACCGCCAGCAACATCTCCTTGATAAATCCAACTTCCAGCACGCGCTTGCCAAAAGAAACGCGCTTCTTCTTTGGTGGTCGAGTAGCGTTCATTGCGTATCGAAACCCGCCGTCTACCCTTCGATAAACTCAGGTCGACGCTCAACCACCGAGTTTCTCAATAACAGAAGTATACCGTTGGTTGAGTAGCCCTGGGTGCACTTTGCGAAGGACATATCGAAACCAACAGGTGACAGAAATACTCTTGGTCACAGGTGGTTTCCCCCTTCGGAGACTTTGAGATACGGGCGACGTTGGTTGAGTAGCCGTGCAACGGCGTATCGAAACCCGCCGCCCTATCCTTCGATAAACTCAGATTGACGCTTAACCACCGAGTATTTCAATAACAAGTGTACACCGTTGGTTGAGTAGGGCTGAGCGCACTTTGCGAAGCCCGTATCGAAACCAACAGGTGATAGAAATACTCTCGATCACAGGTGGTTTCGATACATTCCTCACTTCGTTCGGAATTACTCAACCACCGAATTGTCCTTGATTTTACTTCTATCAAAGACTTTCTTCGCAAGCGCAGGTAAAAGTTCTGGAGTGCCGTTAATCAAGGCTTCGCGCTTGCGCCGAGTCCAGCCCTGGACTTGTTTCTCACGATAAAAGGCGTCATCAACACGGTCGTATTCTTCACAGTAAACCAACTTCACAGGCAGTCGCTTGGATGTATAGCTCGAGCCAATCCCATCTTGATGTTGGGATAAACGGCGTTTCAGGTCTTTAATTGACCCGACATAATATGAGTTGTCACAACATTCAAGAATGTACATCCATGCCATAAAAACTCTTGTCCCATACGGTAGTTGAGTAGGGTTGATGGTTGAGTAGGCGGTATTCGTCCGCCGTATCGAAACCCGAGACACGTATCGAAACCACATCTTCAATGTTTACTTGTTATTGCTGATTTCGATACACCCCTCAAAACCTGTCCTGAGATTGTCGAAGGGAGCATCGAGGATACTTAACCAGCAGTCATCTTTATTTAGAACTTTTCTCAAAAATGCCATGTCATTCTGAGGGCGCGGTTGTAGCGACCAATGAGTCCCTTGTTTTTAGCAGTAGAGACCCTTCGCCACGCTCACATCGTCCCGATGTCCTTCGGGAGGGTGACATTTTTGAGATGACTTGTAGAATAATACCAATTAATAATCTTATTGGGGGTTCGTAAAAGAAAAAGTTCACCCACCCATAAAACGATGTTGCTGCGAGGGCACCCTTTGTTTGAAACAATTTCCACTAGAGTAAAAAATTTTATTAAACCTGATATTCAAAATGATGAAGATTGTTAATTCTCGCTCCCTTGTATACCGCCAGCGAAAACGGGACGGGTCACTCCTCCATATCCACGATCTCGCCGCCGTGCTGGATGGCTGTGGCAACCATGCCATCCTGTGAGACATTGGCGGGGATCTTACCTTTGGCGTTGGTGACGATGCATCGAATGGACAGGTCCACGTGGAAGCTATCCCTGATCAATTTCTGAATGATTTCGATCTGGCCGGGCTTATCGAGTTTTGAAACCAACACGTCACTTGCCAGGCCAAGCACAAGCGTATCCCCCCGGATATCGATCATCTTTACTGAATTCAACAGGGCCGAGAAATTCGCCTGTGACTTCGGAAGCGACGCCGCCAGCGACTTCCATGATTTGACGATCTCGCCTGCGTTGATGATCGGTTTATCGGATGCAGGCGCTTCGCTCTTCGGGGACTCAGGTCGCTTAACCTCAGGCTTGGATTCCGCCCTTTGAGTCGCAGCAGGTTGAGGTTTGGTTCGAGGCGCCCCCCCTTGCGTCCCCCCCAAGGTTGGGGGGGAATGAGGGGGGGTAGCGTCCAGCACTTCCGCTAAAGCAAGTTCCAAACTCAAGGATGGCTGCCAGCCGCCGCGCAAATCCACAGCGGCGTTGTTGAAGATTTTCATCATGCGCAGGACATCGGATGAATTGAATGAATTCGCGTGCGTTTGCATTTGGGTTTTGACATCCTGCGTGGTTTCGACCTGCTCGATATTGCCCATTTGAATGAGCATCAGGCCGCGCATATATTCGACGATTTGACGGGCGAGCGAGCGCGGGTCTGCGCCTGAGTCGAGGGCGCGGTGAATGGTTTCGAGACCGCGCGCAGGCTGATGCTCAAGGACGGATGTGACGACCTCGAGAACGGTTTGACTGGTTGCAGTGCCGAGCACCTGCTGCGCGAGGGCAAGCGTGATCTTCGTTCCGGTGGATGCAAGCTGATCGAGCAGGGATTGCGCATCCCGCATGCCCCCCGCCGACTGGCGCGCGATGAGCATGAGCGCTTCCTCATCGGCGGTGAGATTTTCAGCGGCGACGATATATTGGAGGTTGGCGACAATCTCCGCCACCGGCACGCGGCGAAATTCGTGACGCTGGCAGCGTGAAAGCACGGTTGCGGGAATTTTATGAATTTCAGTGGTGGCCAGGACAAAAATGGCATGCGGCGGCGGCTCTTCAAGCGTTTTGAGCAGCGCGTTGAAGGCGCCAGTGGATAACATGTGGACTTCGTCAACAATGTAAACTTTGTATTTTCCCTGCGAAGGAGAGAAATTTATTTTTTCGCGTAAATCACGCACATCATCGACACCGTTATTCGATGCCGCATCTATCTCGATCATGTCCATAAAGCGGTTTTCATTCACCGCCTTGCAATTGTCGCAAGTATTGTCGGGGCGTTGCGCTGGGTCTTCGTTGAGACAGTTGACCGCCTTCGCGAGCAAACGCGCGACGGTGGTCTTGCCTGTTCCGCGCGGGCCGGCGAAAAGATAGGCATGACCGACTCGGTCTGCTTTGATGGAATTGGTGAGAGTCTGGACGACGTGATCCTGTCCGATGACTGAATCCCATTGAAGAGGGCGGTATTTACGGTAGAGGGCTTGGGTCATTTTAGTTGGGTAGTCGGATAGTCGAGCAGTTGGGTAGTTGGTGATTGAAAGAGGAAAGCGGCGCTTTGAGCTTGTCGAAGAGAAGAAAGAATAGTTACAGTAATTTTACAAATTCGTCCACACTTAACCCAGATTGACGAATGATGGCGCGAAGAGTGCCGCGATCCAATTCTTTATGATCGGGAACAACCACCTGCCCAAAGGGGTTATCACGGCGCAAAATCATGTGGCTGCCTTCCTGACGTTTGAGATAAAAGCCAGCCTTGTTCAATGCTTTTACACACTCGCGTCCTGAAATTCTTGGCAGTCCACTCATACAGCGACAACCATCGCACTAAAATTTTCTTTGGGTATGGGCAGCCCATCTTCTTCAAGGGTGGAAATGTATCCGTTAATGGCTTCCTTGATATTTGCAACGGCTTCTTCGCGGGTTTGCCCCTGGCTGATACATCCAGGCAGGCTGGGGCATTCAGCAATAAAATACCCATCTTCTCCAGAGTAAATAATTACTTGTCTCATAAATCACCTCTTACGGAACTCGATAAACGGCTCTCAAATTGCCTTGGGAATCAAAAAGCCGTGCGTTCTCGCCGGAACTCCAAACGGCGTCGCCGATGCCCCAGTACAGATCGATGACTGTATCTGTGCCTGAGACGGTATGAACCTGCACCGCTCCGTTTGGATAAAGCGTGAGTTTGGGGAAGGTGAATGTATTGCCGTTTTCATCCTTCAATTGCCATGCAGCCAGTTCCAACTGGTTTTCGCCTTCAAATTTGACAACGACAATTTCAGAGGTCAGCGTCCCTGCGCCCACCACACTGCTGATCTTGACAGGGATGTCCGTTTGCAGGTCTGCGCTTGCAGCGGAAGCCGCGTCACTGCCGGCAGGCGCGGCCTGCTGAACCGAAGACTGGCTGACGGCGCGATAGTTGCGGTCATACCAGAACAGGATCGCTCCCGTCACACTCGCCGAGACGAAAATATTAAGCAGCAGGTATTGAAACAACTTGCGACGATCCATGATGGTTCGTATGATAGCACAATCCAAATGAAATGTCATTGCAAGCAGAGCGAGTCCCAACGAAACAATCCATACGAGGTGAAGATTGCTTCGGGTGGAAGAACATCACCCTCGCAACGACATATTTAATTTTTGTTTTTCAGAGATATGGCAACCCAATCGCCCATTTGGCGTTGGTCGCTTCTTTTCAGACCTTTGGCCTGCCCAGCCGCAATGACAGATTCCGCCTGATGCTCGAGGATGCCGCTTAAGATGATCTCTCCCTTAGGTTCCACCAAATCTGCCAGACCCGCGTCAAAGAGCCGAATGAGAATCGGCCCAAGGATATTGGCAACCACAAGCGGCGCAGACTTGAACGGGAATTGACCCGCCAGCACTTCCGTCACCGAGCCTTGGCCGAGGATCAATTCATCTCCCACTTCATTGGTATCTGCATTCTCACGCGAGTTCTTCACGGACTCAATGTCAATATCCACGCCTAGGGCTTTGCTTGCGCCGAGTTTAAGCGCGGCGATGGAGAGGATGCCGGAGCCGCAACCGACATCGATCACGTTCATGTCATTCTGAGCGAGCCGCTCTTCGACAAACGAAGAATCGCCAACGCTGTGCAGAGACCCTTCGCTTCGCTCAGGGTGACACCTATCGAAATATTTCTCCATCAACTCCAAACATAACTGCGTCGTGGGATGCGTGCCCGTCCCAAATGCCATGCCGGGATCGATCTTGATCGGGATTCGTTTGAGGTCGGGGGCTTCCAACCAGGCGGGCAGGATGAGCAGTCTCCGTCCGATCAGGATGGGGTGGTAGTGCTGCTTCCAGGCTTCCATCCAGTTTTGATCCGCGATCTGTTTGTAGGCCGGCGCGGGCACGGGCTGGATCATGCCCAGATAGAAGAGGGACCCTTCGAGTTTTTGTCGAGTCTCTTCGAGTTGATCGTTAACTTCCAGGTACGCGCGGACGGTGATGGGACCCGTGGCCGTGCCTTCGTCTTCATCATTGACAAAGCGCACGCCCTGCTCCGTCATCACGCCATTGGGCGCAAATCGCGCCAGCACATCCGCAACGGATTCGGCGAGTTCGCCATCGACAGTTAATGAAACTTCAAGCCAATTCATTTTTTATCTGCCTTATAAAATCGGATTTGAGCCTTCTCCAGGGTAACAAGCCCAGCCTGAATATGCTCATCTATTTCTTCGAGAAATTTTTCGAGCTTTTCTTTTGTATCCACGATCTCGACCACCATCGGCATATCTTCAGAGAGACGTTCGATCTTGAAAGTGTGGATGACGCGTGTATTTGCGCCAAAACCGATCACCCCGCGCAAAACCGTTGCACCCGCCAGGCCCTGTTCACGGGCCTGCAGGACAAGCCACTCATACAATGGTTTGCCCGCGTGTTTGTCCGCTTCACCTATGAAAATGCGGAGTAGATATCCTTCTTCGGGAAGTTGCATGTTATCTCCAAATCAAATAAGAAACCGTTCGTCCCAACCAAACTGCCAACAGGCCAATGACCACATTCATACCGATGTTTGCCAGAGCGTTCACCATCTGACTATCTCGCGCAAGGTTCAGGGTTTCATTTCCAAAAGATGAAAAAGTGGTAAAACCGCCGAGGATTCCGACAAAAACGAACAAACGGGATTCACTTGTCAGGACACCGCGACTCTCCGCAAGTTGGGCAAGGAACCCGATCGCGAAGCACCCGATCACATTGACCACAAGCGTGCCATATGGAAAGTCCACACTTTTTGACGCCTGTTGAACATACCCGCTCGCAAGATAACGCAGCGCAGAACCGATAAATCCGCCAAAACCGACAAGTAGAATATTCGTCAAATTAATTTTCCTTTATTTGTTCGACGGCCCATTTGATCAAATCCTTTTCTGCGAACAACATGCGCGGCAGATGATCCGGGTCAAAATATTTCATCTCAGAAATCTCATGGGAGGCCTTGAATTCTCCGCTTACTATTTTACACAGATAGATCAAAGTGATGTGATCGTCTTCCCGGGCGCTGATGGCGGTCAACAGCCTTTCAACCTGGATTTGGATTCCCGTCTCTTCAAGGAATTCGCGCACCACCGCGTCTGCAGGCTGCTCATGATGTTCAAGGCTCCCCGCAGGGATGCCCCACTCGAATTTTCGATACGTGTGTTTGAATAAAAGGATGCGTCCCTGCTGATCGAAAATGATCGCAGCCACCGCCGCCTGAAACTTCGCACGGACTATCTTCGAGCCGAGAAAATGGACCCAAAGCGGCATGGCCCGCCAGATTCGTAAAAGAATTTTTATCATGGAGTGAAAATATTATAAAACAAACGAGCGGACTTTCATCCACTCGTCACTGTCTTCTGCCATCTGCGCTACCCCCCCAGCGCCTCGTTCAACCAATCCAAAAAACCTTTTTCCTGCGGCTTGACCGTTGTGCCCAAACTCTCAGCCAGCTTCGCGAACAACTCATGCTGTTCCTTTGACAATTTGGATGGGATCGCCACGTTCACGATCACCAATTGATTGCCGCGGTCCTTGCGGCGCAGGTATGGCACGCCTTTGCCTCTCATCGTAATAACCTTGCCGGGTTGAGTGCCCGCTGGGATTTTCAACTTTTCATCGCCATCCAGTGTTGGCACATCGACTTCCGCGCCCAGCACGGCCTGCGCCACATTGATATCAAGGTTCAATAAAACATCATTATCGCGGCGCTTGAAGAATTGATGCGATTTGACATTCAATACCAAAAACAGACTTCCGCTCGGTCCGCCAAATTCTCCGGGCGCACCTTCCCCTGCCAGACGGATTTGCGTACCCACATCCACACCGGCGGGAATTTGTACCTTCTTCTTGATCTTCTTGCGTTCCAGTCCATGACCATGGCAGGTCTTGCATGGGGATGAGATCGTCTCCCCGCGGCCGTTACAGGCAGGGCATGTCGCCGTCTGCACCATCTGACCTAAAAAGGTCTGACGCACCTGCCGCACCTCGCCCTGTCCATTACAAGTGGAACACTTCGCCGGCGAGGTGCCCGGCTCCGCGCCGCTGCCTTTACAAGTGGAACAGGTTTCTTCGCGTGAAAACTCGATCTCCTTATCCACGCCGAAGACCGCTTCTTCAAAAGTCAAATTGACCTGCATCTGCAAGTCGCGCCCGCGGCGCGGGGATTTGCGCGCATGGCGCCCGCCGGTCGAAAAACCAAAGCCGCTTAATATATCTTCAAAGATATCGCCAAAGTCCGCGCTGTAATCGTGGAAGCCGCCGCTCCCCATACCGCCAAGCCCTTCCTTGCCAAAGCGGTCATAACGCGCGCGCTTATCCGCATCCGAAAGCACGCCGTAAGCCTCATTGATTTCCTTGAAATTCTCTTCGGCGTCGTGCTCTTTGTTTACATCAGGATGATACTGGCGCGCAAGTTTACGAAACGCGGCTTTGATCTCATCATCGCTCGCGTTCCGTCCCACGCCAAGTATTTCGTAATAATCTCGATTGCTCATGATTTGGTTACAGGTTGAAGGTTCAAGGCTACAGGTTAGGTTTCAACTTGCAACCTCGAACCTGTAACTTTCAACTCGTTTACTCCTTCACTTCACCATCGACCACGTCAGGCCCGGCTTCATTTTCATTGGATGAGCCTTCGGCCGCCTCCCCACTTCCCGCGGCCTGTTCCTGCTCATAGACGGAGGCGCCAATCTTTTGAATGGCCAGCCCCAGGGCTTCCGTAACAGACTTGATCTTCTCCAGATCCTCGCCCTGAGCCGCAGACCTGGTCTCTACAACCTTGGCTTCGATGTCACTGCGAACTTCCGCAGGGACTTTGTCGCCAAATTCACGTAAGGCTTTTTCAGCGGCATAGGCCGTGTTATCCGCATTGTTATGCGCTTCGATCAATTCCTTGCGCTTGCGGTCCTCATCTGCATGGGCTTCAGCGTCCTTGCGCATCTTTTCAACTTCACTCTCACTCAAACCGGAAGAGGCCGTGATCGTGATGTGCTGCGAGCGTCCGGTCGCCTTATCCTTTGCGCTGACTTTCAATATGCCGTTCGCATCCACGTCGAAGGTCACTTCAACTTGAGGCACACCGCGCGGCGAGGGGGGAATGCCATCCAGAATAAATTTACCCAGCGATTTGTTGTCGTTCGCCATCGGGCGTTCACCCTGCAGAACATGGATTTCAACCTGCGTTTGGTTATCGCCCGCGGTTGAAAAGACCTGTGAACGACGGGTGGGAATGGTGGTATTGCGCTCGATTTGAGGAGTGGCCACGCCGCCCAAAGTCTCGATGGCAAGCGTGAGCGGAGTGACATCGAGGAGGAGAATATCCTTCACTTCCCCACCCAGCACGCCAGCTTGAATCGCCGCGCCAATCGCAACGACTTCATCCGGGTTCACGCCTTTGTGCGGTTCTTTGCCAAAGAAAGCACGCACGCGGTCTTGAATGGCGGGCATACGGGTCATGCCGCCCACCAGGATAATTTCGCTGATGTCGCCTGCATTGAGGCCGGCGTCAGACAAAGCCTGTTTGACAGGAGCAATGGTTCGGTCAACAAGATCCGCTGTAATTTGCTCCAACTTGGCACGGGTCATGGTCATCACCAAATGTTTGGGACCGTTTGCATCCGCAGTCAGGTAAGGCAGGTTGATCTCGGTTTGCATCACGGTTGAAAGTTCGATCTTCGCTTTTTCTGAAGCCTCTTTCAAGCGCTGCAACGCCTGGCGGTCGTTATTCAAATCGATGCCGTTGTCTTTCTTGAAGGTCTCGATCAGGTGATCCATGATGCGAAGATCAAAGTCGTCGCCGCCCAGGAAAGTATCGCCGCTTGTAGCGCGCACCTGGAAGACGCCGTCGCCCACATCCAAAATTGACACATCGAAGGTGCCGCCGCCCAGGTCGTACACCACGATGACTTCGTTTTTCTTTTTATCGAGTCCATACGCAAGCGAGGAAGCGGTCGGCTCGTTGATAATTCGAAGCACTTCAAGGCCCGCGATCTTGCCCGCGTCTTTGGTGGCATTGCGCTGCGCGTCGTTGAAATAGGCAGGGACGGTAATGACCGCCTGTGTGATCGTTTCGCCAAGATAGGCCTCGGCGTCCGCCTTGATCTTCGCGAGGATCATCGCGGATATTTCGGGCGGCGAATAATCCTTGTCGCCCAACTTGACGCGCACATCGCCGTTATCCGCACTGTTCACGGCATAGGGCACACGTTTGCGGGTGCGCTCCACTTCGGGATCATCCGCCTTGCGGCCCATAAAACGCTTGACCGAAAAAATCGTGTTCTGCGGATTGGTAATCGCCTGATTACGCGCCACACGCCCCACCAAACGTTCGTTATTTTTATTCATCGCCACCACAGAAGGGACCAGTCGTTCGCCTTCTGCAGACGGGATCACAACCGGCTCACCGCCGCTCATCACCGCCGCGACAGAGTTTGTCGTTCCTAAATCTATGCCTATAATTTTTGCCATGATTGCTCCTCAATGTTTTGAAGTCGTTGCAAGGCCGTTGATCGTCCGCCCGAAGCGATCCCCGACCATGGGAAGATTGCTTCGTCGCCGAAGAGCGGCTCCTCGCAACGACATAAATTAAATTTATTGCGCCACTCTCACAAGGGCCGGTCGTATCACACGCTCGCCGAGCATGTATCCGTTCTGTACCACATCGATCACATGACCGCTTTCCACGTCATCGGCAGATTCATGCGAGATCGCTTCATGAAAGTTCGGATCAAACGCCGCACCTTTTGCCTCGATGCGCTTCAGACCTTCACTCTCCAATATGCTCTGCAGTTTGCGCGCGATCAACTCAATGCCGTTCGTCCACGCATCGTCAACTGGGCGGTTTTGCAAAGCGCGCTCCAGATCATCGAGCACCGGCAAGACCTTCTTGATAATGTCGCCCTTCATACTGCCATAGATCAGATCATTATCGCGCTCAATGCGTTTCTTATAGTTCTGGAATTCCGCCTGGGATCGCACCCAACCGTCCTTATATTCGGACGCCTTTGCTTCGGCTTCTTCGAGTTGATGCTTTAACGCCTCAAACTCATCCGATGCCTGCTCCGCCGTTTCAGGTTTTTGCGTGGCTGCGGGCTGGGTCTCTTTTACTTCTTCCTCGTGTTTATGTTTCTTTTTATCGGTCATGCTCTCACTCTCATTCATCGATATTGGATATTAGAAATTCGAGTATCGAATTGTCGAATATCGTTATTATTCCGCGGAAATTGTGTCGTTCACCAGATCGCTCAACAAACCGGCCACGTATCGTACGGTTGGAATCGTCCGTGCATAGGACATTCGCATCGGTCCCAACACACCGAGTGTGCCGCTCGCCATGCCAGGGACGCC
>Ga0172369_10000352_pt1 | contig 69297 bp, 65 predicted proteins | sample LakKiv25m_FD_114539 | JGI IMG/M metagenome (GOLD analysis project Ga0172369, IMG submission 114539) | Freshwater microbial communities from Kabuno Bay, South-Kivu, Congo - kab_022012_11.25m | ecosystem: Environmental > Aquatic > Freshwater > Lake | place: Democratic Republic of the Congo... | reverse complement strand
ATTCTGCTCCTGCGCCGCCGCCGACACCTGCTCGGTCGCCGACGAGGACTGCTCGGTGACCGCCGCCACCATCTCGATGGCTTTCGTCACTTCCGAGCTGGAGGCCGTCATCTCTTCAGTGGCGGCGTTGGCCTGCTCGGTGGCGCTGGAGACATTCTCCGCCGCCTGCAGCACGTGGGCCGCACTGGACTCCACTTCCTTGCAGACGCTGGAGACCGAGGCCACCTGGTTCACGGCTCGTTCGACGGCAGCCAGGATCTCCGCCAGCGACTTGCCGGCCTTGTTCGCCAGCCCCACCGCGGATTCCACTTCCGTGGTGCTGGTGGTCATCGAGTTGACGGCCGTGTCGATACCGGCGCGGATGCCGCCGATCAACTCGGCGATCTCCTTGGTCTGGGTAGAGGACCGCTCGGCCAGTTTGCGGACTTCGTCGGCCACTACGGCAAACCCCTTGCCATGCTCGCCGGCGCGGGCCGCTTCGATGGCCGCGTTCAGCGCCAGCAGGTTGGTCTGTTCGGCGATGTCGTTGATCGCTTCCACGATCTCGCCGATCTTCTTGCTGGCGTCGCCCAGTGCGGTGATGCGCTCGCCGGTCTCCAGGGTGGCGGCGCGCACGCGGTCCATGCCGCTGACCGTCTGCTCGACGATCTCCGCCCCTTGCTGGGCGATGCTGCCGGCTTCGGTCGTTTCATTGCGGGCGCTCTCCGCGGCGAGTGTGATGCGCTTGATCGCTTCCGCAGACTGCTGGGCGGCGCTGGCGGCCTGCTCGGCACCGACGGCGCCGACCTGCATGCCGCGCGCCACTTCTTCAATCGCGCGCTTGAGCTGCTCCATGCTGTTGGCCGCTTCGGTAGCCGACCGGGACTGGTCGGCGGTGCCGGTTGCCACCTGTTGGGCGCCGCCGGCCACTTCCTGGCTGGCCTTGCCCACGCTCTCCGCGGCCAGGCTCAACTGCTCGGCGGATTCCGCCACCTGCTTGACAATGCCCAATACGGACTGAATGGCCGTCTCCAGTGCATCGCACGCCGTGTTCAGGTTGTTCTTGATCTTGGCGTGATCGCCCTGATAGTTGCCGGTCATGCGCATGGTCAGGTCGTTCTGCGCCAGGCACTCCAACACGCTGGAGGCTTCATCGATCGGCTTGACCACCGCGTCCAGCGTCTCATTGAAGCCTTCGACGATGGGACGGAACTCGAAGTTGATCGCCGCGGTATTGCCGCGCGTGCTTAATTCGCCATTAATGCATGCCTTCGCCAGTTTCGTGGTTTCACCCAGCAGCGAGCTGAGAATCGAGGCGACGTTCATGGTGAAGAAGATAGCCAAGATGATGGCCAGCACCAGGCCGATCCCCATCGCAAAGAAGAGGATGCTGCGGGATGAACCGGCAACTTTAGATGTGCTTTGCTCACTCCAGGTATGCCGGGCTGGCACCACGGCATGGGGGTGATTAAGCGATGTCTAGCCTAGTTTGATCATCGGAGTGTTGAGAATAAAACTTAATAACTACTGAAAACTAGATAAAGAAATTGTTAGGGTGGGGGTAGGTTATTGGTTGGATATCCAAAGGCACTGCAGGGGAAATATTAATAAATAATAAGTAAACATATGCAATTTAGCTACTATTAGAACAAGTGCAGTGAGATTGCAATATCTATTAATAACAGATAATAGAGACATACAGAAATGCATCGGTGCGTATGTCGATTGGTTGCGAAAACGGACCGGTAAACCACAGTGCGACCGGCCAACCGCAACCTTGACCAGCCTGCCATCACGAAAAATATTTTCAACTATCTCATAACCACAGGCCGGTGTGGAATACATTGCTTGTCCTCTAATTGGTCGGGTCAGTCTGAACCGATCGGCCTTACCCGGCGCAGGGGATAGTAAAGACCGCTGGATGCGTACCCTGAGGGGGAAGTGCAGGTGAATTGTGCCTGCCGCCCCCACAGCGCGGCAGACAGCGGTATTTTTATTATCCTTTTGACGCCGCGCGGTAAGGAGCTCGATGTGTCGGACCTGTTTCTCGATCGCACCACGGCCGTCCTGACGAAAGTCCTCGATGGCACCGCCAACCGGCAGCGCGCGTTGACCAACAACATCGCCAACGCGGAAACGCCGGGTTACCAGCGCCAGGATGTCGATTTCGCCACCCAGTTGCGTGAAATCATCAGCCGCCCCGGCAACGACCCACAGGCGATCATACGCACCGTCCAAGCGGTGGCGGTGGAGATGAGCGAAGACACTGCCGCCCCCCGCAAAGCCGACGGCAATTCCGTCAATATCGAGCGCGAGATGGTCGAGCTGGCGCAAAACTCACTGCAGTATGAGACGTCCGTCCAGTTGCTGAACATGAAATACGCCGGATTGAAAAACGCCATTCACGAGGGCCGTCGTTAATCTCGCCGCTTAGGATAAAAGGAGACTTCCATGTCATCATTCGATATCGCTGCTTCCGGTCTGGCCGCGCAACGGTTCCGGTTGGACATTGTGTCCAGCAACCTGGCCAACGCCGAGACGACCCGCACGCCGGAGGGCGGTCCCTACCGCCGCCAGCAGGTGGTGTTTGGAACCGGTCCGGACGGCGGGGTGGAGGTGGTGGAAGCGGTGCCCGATGCGCGCCCGATGCGCTCGGTGTACCAGCCCGGCCATCCCGACGCCAACGCGGAAGGTTATGTGGAGATGCCCAATGTCAATCCGGTGGAAGAGATGGTCGACCTGGTGGCCGCCACCCGGTGCTATGAGGCCAACGTGACGGCGCTCAATGCCACCAAGGGCATGATCAAAAAAGCGCTGGAAATCGGGCGCGGATAGGAATAGGCAATGAGAAAAGGAGCGCGAGCGATGATGATCAACTCGACCGGCATGACCTATTCACCGAAAACCTTGCTGCGGCCGGAGCGGCCGCTGGCCGAAACGGCGAAGACACCGGGCATCGGCGAGCAGGTCAGCTCCGCGATGAATAAGGTCAACGAGCTGCAGCAGAACGCCAATACCATGGCCGAGCAGGTCGCCTCCGGCAACGTCGAGGATGTGCATAAGGCGATGATCGCCATGGAGCAGGCGTCGATGGCGATGGACTTCACATTGCAGGTCCGTAATAAAGTGCTCGAGGCGTACCAGGAGATTATGCGCACCCAGATCTGATGCGCGTTTCGCCGGCCATGCCGGAGAGATACCGTGAGGGATGAACCGTGTTTTCCCGTTTTTCGCAATCGTTGGAGATGTGGCAGAAGCTGAACGGCAGCCAGAAGATGGCGTTGGGCGTCGCCTTGCTGATTCTGCTGGTGGTGACCTTCGTCATCGCGAAATCCGCCACGACAACGCATTACATCCAACTGTACGGCAACCTGACCAGCGAAGACGCCGCCGTGGTGGTGCAGAAGCTGCAGGAGATGAAGGTCGAGTATCGCCTGGCCGGCGGCGGCAACAGCATCGAGGTGCCGGCGCAGCGCGTGGATGAGATTCGCTTGAGCCTGGCCGGTGAAGGCCTGCCGCGCGGCGGCAATGTCGGCTTCGAGCTGTTCGACAAGGCGCAGATCGGCCAGTCGGAATTCGGCGAGCGCCTGAACTATATCCGCGCGTTGCAAGGCGAGCTGGCGCGCACCATCGGCCAATTGAAATCCGTACGCTCGGCGCGGGTGCACCTGGCACTGCCGGAAGAGCGCCTATACAGCGCGGAAGAGAAAAAGGCCACCGCATCGGTGGTGCTCGATCTGCAGGGACCGGACCCCACCCCGGATGAAATCAAATCCATTATCCACCTGGTCGCCTCCGCGGTTGAAGGATTGTCGCCGACAAACGTCACCGTGGTCGACACCGAGAATAAGCTGCTGTCGGAGATGGCCGACATTGAAGGCGGTAACGGCGCCACCTCCATGCGGCTGCAAGCCCAGCAGAATGCCGCCAAGCAAATCGAACAGCAGGTACAGAGCATGCTCGACAAGGTGCTCGGTCCCGGCAAATCGATTGCCCGGGCGAATGTGAAACTGAATTACGATCACAAAACCATCGAGCGCGAAGTTTATACGCCGGTCGCCAATCAGACGGGCGTGCTGGAGAGCGCGCAGCGGACGTCGGAGAGCTACAACGGCGCCAAACCCGGCGCCGCCGGCGGCCCGGTCGGCGCGGCGCCGAATACCTCGCCCACCGCCACGGTGACGAACGCAAGCGGCACCGGCAACTACACCCGTGAAGAGAATACCTCGCAATATCGGGTATCCAAGTCGACCGAGTCGACCGAGGTGTCCCCCGGCCAGATCGAGCGGCTGACGCTGGCGCTGTTCATTGACGAAGGCATCGACAGCACCCAGCTTGAGAGCCTGAAGAAGACGGTCGCCACCGCGGTGGGGATCGATCCCGCGCGCGGCGACGCCATCGAAGTGCAGCCGATGAAGTTTAACGCCCCCGACACCACCGCGCAGGATAAGGCTGATAAAAAGCAAGCGTGGATGTCGCAGCTTGCCACCATCGGGAAATACGCCGGCAGCGCGGTCCTGCTGCTGATCTTCCTGCTGATCGTCTCCTCACTGTACCGATCCACCTTTAAAAACGAGGAGCGGACGGCGATGGGCGAGGGGACCCCCCTCGCGCTGCCTGATGGTGATTTCACCCCGGCGGCGCTGCCGTCTATGCCTATAGCGCCCATGAACGCATTGCAGCAATACGAAGCGAATAGCGAGGCGGAGGAGCTCTCCGTGTTAGATACCACGGAATACGACCTGACCAGCGTCGATCCCAAGCACGTCGCCGTGGTCATCAAGGAATTAATGGCCGAATAACGGCACGGTCGCGATGCATTGAGGTAACACATTATGCAGTCATCGTTGAACACCATTCAGAAAATCGCGCTGCTGCTGGTCTCGCTGGGGCCGGAGCGCTCGGCGCAGATCATGGCGCACCTGGATCAGGAGCAGATCACGCGCATCGTGCGGGAGATTGCCTCGCTGGGGAAGGTCGCCAATGGGACGAAGCGCGCCGTGCTGCGCGAATTCCGCAGCCTGGTGACGCTAGAGGAAGAGCGCGCGCAGAGCTTCTCCTTCGCCGAGCAGGTGCTCGACCAGACACTGGGACAGGAGAAGGCGCGCGACATGATGAAGAAAATTACGCCCGCCGTGGCGCCGTCCACGCCTTCGTACCTGGCCACGCTCACCCCCAGCCGCGCCGCCGAGTTGATCAGCGGCGAGCCGGTGCATATCATTGCGTTGCTGCTGGCATCGCTCACGCCGGACAAAGCCGCCGCCATTCTCGAGTGCCTGTCGGCGCCGGTGCAGGCGCCGGTGGCGATGCAGTTGGCCACCACCACGCCCCCCACGCCGGAGCTCCGCAAGCAGTTGGAGCAGGCCGTCGCCGCCAAAGCGCGCCGCTACCAACATGAAGAGCTGGCCAGCGGCCGCGCCGTGCTCGATACCGTCTTCCGCCGGGAGGAGAACCACACACCGGAGCCGCCACGCGCGCCTGCGCCGACGGCAGCTCCGGTCCCGGCCCCGGCAGCAGCCCCGGTATTGGCAGCAGCCCCGGCTCCGGCGCCAGTTCCTGAACCGACGGCATTGGATGAAGAGATTAATACCGCTTTTACCGAGATCGTCACCGGCAGCACCTCCCTGCGCGCGCTGTTCGAGCATCTCGACACCCGCGACCTGGGACTGGCGCTGCGCGGCGTCAGCGACACGCTGCATGCCGCCTGCCTGCGCGCGCTGTCGTTCCGCCGGCGCATGGCCGTGCAGTCGGTATTGCGTTCGCAACAACCGGTGCGGCTGCGGGAGATCACCGAGGCGCAGGAACGGGTGCTGGCCGCGGTCCGCCAGCTGGACGTCATGCCGGAAGGGGTGCCCGTCCATGTCTAAGGTATTGCGCCGCGATGATGTAATCGACGAATGCCGCTGGCTGCCGGAGACGGTTGAGCTGCCGGAATCCCTGGGCCATGTTGATCTCGAAGCATCCGCCCTGGAGATTCGCCGGCAGGCGGAGCTGCAGACGGCCGAGTTGCTGGCGGAAGCACAGCGCGAGGCGGAGGCGTTGAAAGCACAGGCGTGTGACGAAGGATATCTGGACGGGCGCGCGCAGGCCATGCAGGAGGTACAGGACGCTCTGCAGGCGGTCAATGCGCTGGTCGGGGAAATCAACCAGGAGCGGTCGGAATTTTTTGACCGGAGCGAAGGCGAACTGGTGCGCCTGGTGACCGCCATCGCCGAAAAGGTGCTGGCGCAGCAGTTGGCGGTGAAACCGGACACTATCCTCGATTATACCCGCACCCACATCAAGCGCATCCGCGACCGCGAAACCGTGCGCCTGCGCGTGAATCCGGAGGATCTGCCGCAACTGATGCAGGCGCGGCAGTCGTTACTCAGCGAGATCGACGGACTGCGCGACCTGCAGCTGCAGGAAGATCGCCGGGTGGGGCGGGGCGGGTTGATGCTGGAGGCGCCCAGCGGCACCTTCGATGCGCGATTTGCCACCCAGCTCGACATGATCCGTGAAACGCTGGAAGCGGGACAGCAGGAGGAGGAGAGCGGTGAGCCCGAAACAGATTGACATCGAGCCGTATCTCAATCGCCTGCACCGGCTGAACACCGTGAAAGCCAACGGCAAGGTCGCCCAGGTGGTCGGCGTGGTGGTGGAATCCACCGGCCCGCAGGTCAGCATCGGCGAGTTGTGCCACATCGTCACCAGCCGCACCAAGCCCCCGGTGCCGGCACAGGTGGTGGGCTTCCGCGAAAACCGCGTGCTGTTGATGCCCTTGGGCGACGTCGAGCAGATCGCCAACGGCAACGAAGTCATCGGCACCGGTAAGTCGCGCATGGTTCCGGTGGCAAAAAGCCTGCTCGGGCGAGTGCTGGACGGCCTGGGCAACCCCATCGACGGCAAAGGGCCCATCGAACCGGAGGCCGAATATCCGGTCTACGCGGCGCCGCCCCATCCGCTGCGCCGCCAGCGCATTACCCAGCCGCTCTGCTTCGGCGTGCGCGCCATCGATGGCGTCTTAACCTGCGGTAAGGGCCAGCGCGTCGGCATCTTCGCCGGCTCCGGCGTGGGCAAATCCACGCTGCTGGGCATGATCGCCCGCTCCTCGTCCGCCGACGTAAACGTCATCGCCATGATCGGCGAGCGCGGCCGTGAAGTGCGCGATTATATCGAGAAGCACCTGGGCGAAGAAGGGATGAAGCGGTCGGTGGTGGTGGTGGCAACCTCGGACCAGCCGGCCATCCTGCGTCTGCAAGGCGCACTGGTGGCGACTTCGATCGCCGAATATTTCCGCGACCAGGGGATGGACGTGATGTTCACCATGGACTCGGTCACCCGCTTTGCGTGGGCGCAGCGCGAGATCGGCCTGGCCATCGGCGAGCCGCCCACCACGCGCGGTTACACCCCCAGCGTGTTCGCGCTGATGCCGAAATTGCTGGAACGCTCCGGCGCCGGCGAGCACGGCTCGATCACCGGTCTCTACACTGTATTGGTGGAAGGCGACGACATGAACGAGCCGGTGGCCGACACCGTGCGCGGTATCCTCGACGGTCACATCGTGTTGACGCGGGCGCTGGCCGACAAGGGGCATTACCCGGCCATCGACATCCTGCCCAGCGTCAGCCGGTTGATGCCCGACCTGGTGACGCCCGAGCACCTGCAGGCGGCGACGCGCATTCGCGAGATCACCGCTACCTACCGGAACTCGGAAGACCTGATTTCCATCGGAGCGTATGTCCGCGGCAGCAATCCCAAGGTGGATGAAGCCCTGGCGCACATCGACGACGCCAACACCTTTCTCACCCAGCATCATCATCATCGCAGCCCTTGGGAAGAAACCGAAAACGGCTTGAACCAATTCCTTCCCAATGCAACGCAACAGGCGGTTAATTAATGAAAAAGTTTGTCTTTCGCCCGCAAGTCGTACTCGACCGCGCGCGCGATGAAGAAGAGCAAGCACTGCAGCAGATGGCCGGCGTCCAGCGGGAGCTGGTCGAAAAGGACCAGGAGATCGCGCGGGTCGCCGACGAGCACACCACCACGCTGCGGGCGATGACGGCGGCGCAGCAGCAGACCTTCGAAGTCGAGGATATCCAGCGACAGCGGCTGCATATCGACGCGCTGAATCACCTGCAGATGAAGCTGCAGGACGAGCGCGCCTTGATCCAGCAGCGCCTCGATGCCGCCCGCGAAGCGCTGATTGAGGCGATGCGCAAGCGCCAGGTGCTGGAAAAGCTGCGCGAGACCCACTACACCGCCTATCAGAAGGAAACGCAGAAGCAGGAGCTGCAGATCATGGAGGACGTCAAGCTGCCAAGGTTGGCCCGCGAACGTATGGAAAATGCAATGTAGGTGTCGTCCTACGCTGGAGATTTCCGATGATCAACAACATCCAGGATCGCATGAGCACCGTACAGCACCGCATCGCTGATATTCAAGCGCAACTGACGCGCATAGACCGGCTGTCCGGCGCCCAACGGCCGGACTTTCAGGCCATGGTCGACGGGCGCCAGCGCGCCCGCATGACGCCCGCGGCGCTGCAGCCGATTATCAATCAGGCGGCCGAGCGTTACGGGATCCGCCCTGAGCTGTTGGAGGCATTGGTCCAGCAGGAATCCGGCTTCAATCCCAACGCGGTCAGTAAAGCCGGCGCGCAGGGATTGACGCAGTTGATGCCGGGCACCGCCGCCGGCCTGGGCGTCAGCAATCCCTTCGATCCGGAGCAAAATGTCATGGGCGGCGCCCATTACCTCCGCATGCAGCTCGATCGTTTCAATAATGATGAAAGCCTGGCCCTGGCCGCGTATAATGCCGGTCCGGGCGCCGTGCAGCGCTACAACGGCGTTCCCCCCTATACCGAGACGCGCAACTACGTGAACAGCGTGCTGTCACTGGCCGGTAATGGCAAATAATCTTCCGGTGATCGTGAATTTTTCCGGAGAAGAACGCTGCCGCATATCGTCGATACGCGGCAGCGTTCTTCTTATATGATAATCAATGCGTGGCAATGCTCTTCAGCACAGTCTGTATCAAAATGAATAGAGACAGTCGCAGCTCACTTTTTCTCGGATCTTTCATTTGTCGATGTGTAAGTCGACGATACAGCGGGAATGAGATAAACAGCTTTCCCTGCTGACAGGTCCCCCCTTTCTACGGCAGGCAGCCACAACCCACCTGACAAATGCTGCCTGATGACGACGGATTTCTCATGGCGTTCCCTGCTGTTGTGATTCCTCGCTCGTATCGCAGCTGTGGTAAAGGAGGAAACATGACACTACATCTCTCACGTTGGGCCTGGGCCGGCATGCTGTCGGCAATGCTTCTCGCCGTTGGCGGGATCATGGCCTTTTCACAGACCGCGGGCCTGACCATCAGCGCCAGCCCGACCTCGTTCAATCCCTCATCCGGACAAACCACGCGGGTCACCTACAACAACGCCAGCAAAGTTTATAACATGCGCGTGGACGTCAAGAACGGCAGTGGTATTGTCGTCCGTAATCTGGCGTCCTACAACATGATCGGCACCGGCCCGTGGACGAAAACCTGGGATGGGAAAGATAGCTCCGGCCGCATCGCGCCCGCCGGCACCTATGCCATCGTGTTCTCCGGTAAAAACTCGTCCGGCAACACACTGGCGCCGGCCACCTGTTCCGTGACCGTGATATCGACCAGCACGCCGCCACCACCGACCACCTATGCGTTGAAGATCAACAGCATCACACCAGGTACGATCGACACGACGCTGGGGCAGTCGACGACCATCACGTATACCGTGCCGACCACCACCGATCTGCGCGTCTATGTGAAAAATAGTTCGGGCATGGAAGTGCGCACGCTGACCCAGGTGTCGAGCGTTCCGGCCGGAACGCGCACCGCCACCTGGGATGGCAAGAACGGCTCCGGTAGTGTGGTGCCAACCGGCGCCTACACGATCACCGTGGCGAGCACGAGCGCGACGAACATCACGCCGGCCAGCGGCACGATTACCGTGACCGCCAGCACGCCGCCCACCACCGGTAGCCTGACCATCAGCGTCACCCCGGCATCGTTCGATCCGACGGCAGGCAAGACGGCGACGGTGACCTATAACAACACCGTCAAGGTCTACACCATGAAGGTGGATGTGAAGAACAGCAGCGGCGCCGTGGTCCGCAACCTCGCATCCTATACCATGATCGGTCTCGGTCCGTGGACGAAGACGTGGAACGGCAAAAACAGCGCGGGCAGCATTGTTCCGGACGGTACCTATTCCGTGGTGTTCTCCGGCAACGATTCGACCGGGAAAGCGCTGGCGCCGGCCACAACCAGCGTGACGGTCGAGAGCTCGACGGTCACGCCGCCGCCGACTACTTCATATGCCTTTAAGATCAGCAGCATTACGCCGAGCACCATCGACATGACGCTGGGACAGTCGACGACGGTCACCTATACCGTGCCGACCACCACCGACGTGCGCGTCTATGTGAAGAACAGCGCGGGCACGGAAGTACGCACCCTCGCCACGGTGGCGGGCGCCGCCGCCGGCACGCGCACTGCGACCTGGGACGGCAAGGACGGCTCCGGCAGCGTGGTGGCGAACGGCGCCTACACGGTCACCGTGGAGAACCCGAGCAGCACGCCGGCCGTCACCGCGGCCAGCGGCACGGTCAATGTCACCACCAGTACCGTCACGCCGCCGCCGACCTATGCCTTTAGGATCAGTAGCATCACGCCGAGTACCATCGACATGACGCTGGGACAGTCGACGACGGTCACCTATACCGTACCGACCACCACCGACGTGCGCGTCTATGTGAAGAATAGCGCGGGTACGGAAGTGCGCACCCTCGCCACGGTGACGGGCGCAGCCGCCGGCACGCGCACGGCGACCTGGGACGGCAAAAACGGCTCCGGCAGCGTGGTGGCGAACGGCGCCTACACGGTGACCGTGGAGAACCCGAGCAGCACGCCGGCCGTCACCGCGGCCAGCGGCACGGTCAATGTCACCACCAGCACCGTCACGCCGCCGCCGCCCGTGACGCCGCCGTCGGACGGCGCTGAAAAGGGTCAGCCCGTCGTCGGCGCGGGCAGCTCGAACTGGGACTGGACGAAGCGCGCCGGGTATAAGATGGCTGTTTCCTTCATGGCCCCGAAGAGCGGCGCCATCACGCAGATCACGCTGCAGTGGAAGAAGAGCAGCGGCTATGGCTCCGGTACGTATGGCAAATACAACTTCGAGCTGCAGTCCAACGGTGCAGGCAACTTCCCGTCCGGGACGATCATTGCCCATACCGACAACGTCAACCCGAACACGGCGATGGACAACATCATCGACGGCGCCTTCCACTTCCCGATCAGCGCATCGCTGACCGCGGGGCAGATCTACCACCTGGTGATCACCAACGTGGACCCGAACTACAGCACCAACTGGTCGTCGCCGAATGGCCTGATGACCGACGTGAAACCCTGGGACGGCACCGGCAACCGTACCTGCTATTACAGCAGCGGGTCCTGGAAGCCGTACGGCTCGACCAATAGCCCGTGGAACACCTCGGGCAGCAACAATGTGAACTGCCATCACACGCCGACCATGCTGACCTGGAGCGACGGCACCAACACCGGCGACCCGTATTACTCGGCGTCGTTGAGCAGCAGCGCCCGCATCTACGGCAGCAGCCGCGCGGGTGAGTATATCCTGTGGGATAAGCCGACCACCTCGATCAGCACAATCGGCGTCTCCGTGAAGAAGAACGGGTCGGCCGGCGCGCTGGTCTATCACCTCGACACGGCCAGCGGCAGCAGTCTCGCCACCGGCACGATGAATACGTCATCGATGAGCGGTTCCTATCAGAACTGGGTGTATGCCGCGCTGCCGTCCGCGGTCACACTGACGCAGGGGCAGGCCTACAAGCTGTGGTTCGAATCGCCGAGCAGCACCAGCTCGACCGGTTATTCGTCGAACGCGGTTTACGGTGAATCTCGTCCCGCCACCTGGAGCGCCAACTCCTTCGGTGGCACGAAGAGCTATTATATCTACGGTTCCAGCCTGTCCAGCACCATGCCGCAGGCGGACCTGTCCTTCAGCCTGCAGTAAGCACGCTGATTGACCTGGACAACTCACCCGCGCCGGGCAGGATAACCTGCCCGGCGCGGGCCGTTTTCTGCCGGGTATTTCCACTCCATACGTAAACTCGACGTGGCCATCTATAAAGTTTTCACGCGGTTCTGGCGATATTCTCAGTAGTGCTAACAACTCCGTTCTCGCCACGACACGCAGATTTCGTGTTCGGTTGCGGCGGAGCCGCCCTGTGGGTCACCTTTCCGGGTGTCCCGGGAGAATATATGGATCCTAACGTTCTACTGCTTACCGTATCACAATCCAGGCCAACGACATCACCTTCCGACGCACGCGTCGCCACGCCGCAGGGCGGGGACGGCGATTTTCTGGGTTTCCTGCGCCAATTCGGCGGACAGGTCGACCAGGAGCTGTTTCAGAAAGTGTTTTCCGCGGCCAATACCACGGCGATGCAATCCCCCTTCCCCCGCGTCAACCCGATGCCGCTGCCGGTGATGCCGGTGGTCGACGGCAAGCTGGCTGACGGCACCGCCGCCTTAAAAACACCGGCGACCGCGAGCACTACGTCGATGGAACTGGGCTTTACCGGTAAAGGCACGGCCGACGGAAAAGCCATCGTCGAACAGAAGCTGCGCAAGGCGAAAGAGGTATCCCCCGAAGCGCTGATGATGGCGCTGCCGGTCGCCCTGGTGGCGGTGCAGAAGAATCAGCCGCAGCCGAACGGCGATACGCCCTTGCTCTTTTCGGAACCCGAACCCACGGAAGCCGCCGCGGACGCGCAGCCCAATCTCCCGGTGACGCAGGCCGTCGCACAGGCGCTGGCCATGCAGGCGCAGTCGGGTGTGACGCGTGGACGCGCGGTCGTGCAGCCGGAGGGTGATGAGGAAGCGGCAGTCGATAATGAATTGGAAGGCGACCTGGCCTCCGATGACGAGATGTCGCTGGAGCCGGGCACCGAGCCTGCCGATACCGACGGCTTGCCGCAGTTGCCGGCGCCGCCGCTGGCCATCGAGCAGGGACAGGCCGGTCATCCGCATCCGGAGATGCCGGACGCGGCCATCCTCCATGCAAAGAGCCAGGCGTCCGACCGCGCGCAGGCGATGATGCCGAGTGCCGTGCGGGAGGCGGTGGTCAAAGAGCGTCCCGTCGAGACCACGGATCTTCCGCTGCCCGTCACCGACGGGGACGAAACACCGCAGACCGATCTTGCCGGCATCAGGCGGAATGAGCAGCCTACGCACGACAAGCTTGGTCACGAACAGGAGATCATCGCGGAAGTCGCCATGACATCGCAGGATGCCGCGACCGTGCTCACTGCCGATACGGTGAGCCGGGAGACGCGTCCCTCCGCGCCGGATTCACGCGTGGAAGCCCTCAGCCGCCACTTCGCGGAAGCTGGCCTTCGCATCGTGAACGCATCGGCGCCGGACGCGGGAGCGCAGCAGCGCACCGGCGATGGGACGGGGGGCCACTCCCGTTTTATCTTCGCCAATGAAGGCGGCATCGCAGCGAAGACAACGCCTGCCGCGCCGGAAATGATTGTGCCGGACCAGCAGCCAGCCGATGACACGACGGATAACACCGACCGCATCTCCGCGGACGTGTTGGCGAACCGCGTGGAAATGACGAATACCGCCACGCGCCCGGCAGCGCATTCCCGCGAGGCGAGGATCGATGCCGTGGAGCCGCGACAGGTGATCGATCAGATTGTCACCGCTGTCCGCCAGGAGTCCGTCGGCGGACGCCGCGAGTTGGTGGTCCGCCTGGATCCGCCGGAGCTGGGTACCGTGCATATCAAGGTCAGCTCGGATGCCGGCGGCGGCATGACCGTCCAGGTGGAAACGACCGCCCCGTGGGTGCGGGACATGCTGGACACCCGCCTGCAGGAGCTGCGGCGCTCGTTCACCGACCTGGGCATCAATGTGGACCAGTGCGGCGTCTCCATGCGCATGGATACCAGCCCTGAGCAGGCCAATTACGGCCAGGCCGGCGCGCAGCATCGGCAGCCGGCGCACACTCCGCATGCCAATCCCGACCTGACAGCGCCGATCGACGCTGAACCCGTCAAGGCGCGGCATGGACATAACGGCGTGCTCGATATGCTCGCATAGCGTTCCCGAGAGGAGGAACCTGATGGCTATCTCACAGGTTTCCGGAAATACTTATGATCCGTATACCCTGGAAGCGGTCAAGTCCGGCGAAAACGCGCTTGATCGCAATGCCTTCCTGAGCCTGCTCATCACGCAGTTGCAGTATCAGGACCCGATGAAACCGATGGAGGACCGCGAATTCATCGCCCAGCTGGCGCAGTTCAGCTCGCTGGAGCAGATGACGCAGGTCAACGACAGACTGGGACTGCTGGCGGTGGGCTCGGCGATCACGCAGGCCACCGGCTACCTGGGCCGGACGGTGACTGCCCAGACCCCGGATGACGAGCAGCCGTTCACCGGCACCGTCTCCGCGGTGAAATATGTCGAGGGCGTCCCCATGCTGGTGATCGGCGAGCGGGAAGTCAATCCGGGTTATGTCCTGAGCGTGAAATAGCGGTATGGCTGCCGATCGACGCAGCGGTTATTCATATCACGTATTACGATGTCGGGCGTTGAACGCCCGGAGAGTTACGGGCGTTGCACGCCCAGGGGAGGTTTTCGATGAGTTCCATCTTTACCGGTGTTGCCGGCATGCAGGCGAATCAGCAGGCTGTCGAAGTGATCGCCAACAATGTAGCCAACCTGAATACCGTGGCCTTCAAGGCCGGGCGCATTACCTTCGAAGAGACACTGACACGCACGCTTTCCAGCGGCGAGGTGGGGGTGAGCCCCATGCAGATCGGGCTGGGCGTGACCATCGCCAGCATCGATAAAATTATGACCCAGGGGAACATGCAGCAAACAGGCCGGGCATTCGACCTGGCGATTGCCGGCGACACCTTTTTCATGGTGAACAATCCGATGAACAATTCCGTCCACTATACGCGGAATGGCACCTTTCAGCTTGACGCGAATAACCGGCTGGTGATGTCCAGCAACGGCATGTCCGTCATGGGCTGGCAGGCGGATCCGTTCACCGGAGCGCTCGACACCACCGCCACGCCGACGGAGTTGAACGTTCCCATCGGCAGCGTCTGCGCCATTCAAACGACGAAAGCGGCCATGGATGGGAATCTGAACGCCTCGGCGACAGACGGTGAGACGGCGCATTCCACCATCACCATTTACGATTCCCAGGGGACGTCACATCAGATCGATATCGAATTCGAGAAGACGGATGTGGGTGAGTGGACCTGGACGGCCACCAGCCCGGATGCCGACACCGGCACCACGCCGGGGTCCGGCACGCTGACCTTCGATGAAAACGGCGTGCTGACCGGCGGCTCCGGCGCCATCAGCCTGGCCTTTACCCCCACCGGCGGGGCGACGACGCCACTGGCCTTTGACATGGATTTCAGCGCCGTCACCCAGCTCGACGGGACCTCCGCCATCCAGCCGTTGAGCCAGGACGGCGCGGCGATGGGCACGCTGCAGAATATCTATTTCGGCAGCGACGGCATCATCAACGGCACCTATACCAATGGCGCCACCAAGGTGCTCGGTCAGCTCGCCGTTGCCCGCTTCTCCAACGTCTCGGGACTGCTGGATGAAGGCAACGGGCTGTGGAATATGACCCTGAACTCCGGCACGCCGTTGGTCCAGAACGCGAAGGACGGCAACAGCGTGATCCGCAGCGGCTTTCTGGAGATGAGCAACGTCGACTTGACCAATGAGTTCGCGAATCTCATCGTGTTTCAGCGGGGATTCCAAGCCAATTCACGCAGCATCACGACATCCGACGAGATGATGCAGGATGTGTTGCAACTGAAACGCTGATGAGTTGCTGATCATGCTCCCGATAGGGCACCCCTCCTTATCGGGAGCATGATCAGAAGGATTGCCGGAACGGGGAGTGTGCCATGATTCGACTGACCCGCCTGCAAGGCGAAGAGATCGTGATCAACGCGGGCTTGATCGAGTTTATCGAACCGACGCCCGACACGGTGGTCACCATGGCCACCGGACGCAAGGTAATGGTGCGCGAGAGCATCGACGCGGTCATCGACCGGGTGGTTGCGTACAGCAGCCGTATCGGCCATCCCGTCGTCTGCTTCCCCCGCGTGGACAAGGAAGAAGACGCGCCGGAGTGACCGGCAATCTTTTAGTAGATCATTAATGATCCGTATGAGATCGACCGAATAGATAAACGAGTATCGGTATGGAACTGGCAACAATTATTGGTATTGTCATAGCGCTTGGCGGCGTCCTCGGAGGTTTCCTGCTCGAGGGCGGGCGTCTCGGGGCATTATTCGAACCCTCCGCTCTGATCATCGTCGTGGGCGGGTCCTTCGGCGCGACTTGCATTGGCTTTTCGATGAAACATGCCACCAGTATCCCGCTGGTGTTGAAGAACGCGTTCTTTACCAAGCATACCGATCCGCTGATCATACTGCGCCTGATCGTCGGCCTGGCCAAAAAGGCCCGCCAGTCGGGGATCCTTGCCCTGGAAAGTGAGATCAAGAGCGTCGAGAATCCCTTCGTCCGCGATGCCTTGCAGATGGTGATCGACGGCACGCAACCCGAGCTGGTGCGTGAAGTGCTGGAGACGGAGCTGGACGCCATGGGTATCCGGCATAAAGCCGGCGTCGACTTCTTCACCGCCTGGGGCGGTTTCCTGCCGACGCTGGGCGTGTTGGGCACGGTGATGGGCCTGATCGAAATGATGGAAAATCTCGATAAACCGGGAGGGATGGGCCCGGCCATCGCCGTCGCTTTCATCGCCACGTTATATGGGGTGGGCATCGCCAACGTGTTCATGCTGCCGCTGGCGTCGAAACTGAAGCTGCACAGCCATGAAGAGATTAAAACGTATGAGATGGTGATCGAAGGCATCCTGTCGCTGCAGGCGGGTGACAACCCGCACCTGGTCTCGACGAAGATGCGCGCGTATCTCAGCCCGCAGGCGAAGAAGGTGCTGGCGCAGGAGGAGTAGACGATGGCGCGCAAGAAAAAAGGTGGCCACGAAGAGCACGAGAATGCCGAGCGCTGGCTGCTGACCTATGCGGATATGATCACGCTGCTCATGGCCTTCTTCATCATGATGTATTCGATGTCGGTCATGAACCTGGAGAAGTTCAACGAGGCGGCCTTCTCCATCCGCAGCGGTTTCGGCGGCACGCTGAAGGGCGGCAAGCATCTGCTTCGCTCCGAGCCGGGCAGCGGCGCCGGGATCAGCGTGATCCCGCATATCTTCGAGCACGAACGGCCGCTGCATGAAGTGAAGGCGGAATTGACCGGCTACAGTGAGAAAAACAAGATCACGGACAAAGTCTCCGTGACTCAGGATAAGCGCGGGGTGGTGATCAGCATCTCCGCCGATAACATGCTGTTCGACGCGGGATCAGCGGAGATCCGGTCGGCCGCGTTTCCGGTGCTGAATCAAGTCGCGAAGAATGTGAAGAAGCTGCCGAATCAAATCATGATTGAAGGGCATACGTGCAATATTCCGATTCATACCCTGAGTTACCCGTCCAACTGGGAGCTCTCTGCCGCCCGCGCCAGCAGCATGGTGCGCTACCTGGCGCAGCGCGGCGTGCAGCCGGCACGATTGATGGCAGTCGGGTATGGCGAGACGCGGCCGCGGATGCCGAACGATACGGAAGCCCATCGCGCAATGAACCGGCGGGTCGATATTGTCATTTTGAATCAGGATTCGCCGTCAACCAAGGAACAAGGGAGTGAGCAGCAGCCGGGCGAGCCTGCAGACCGGACGAACCGCGCCCGGCCGGATCTGCGGAAAGTCTGGTTGTCTGAAAATGGTAGTATTGCGGCAGAGTGATGTTGACGAAGCATCTTCTGTCGGACGGGCGGATGTGCGCAGATGCAATGACTGCCGGACATGTAAAGGTTGTGAATTATGAAAAAAGGAATTGTCGTCATCGCCATTGTGCTGGCGTTACTGGCCGGAGCCGGCGGCGCCATTATGCTGAAGGGTGGGGGAAAAGGCGGCGCCAAGGCGGAAGCCGCGGTGAAGAAAGAACTGCCGACCACGATCATTTCGCTCGATGAGCGGACGATCAATCTGGCGGATCTGAATACCCCGCATTATGTACGCCTGACGGTCGCCGTCGAGGTGGCCGCGGAAGGCAAAGTTGAAGAAGAAGCCGAAAAAGTGAAGCCGAAGCTGTTGGATAGCATGATCGATATCGTCGGGAAGCAGATGTTTAAAAATCTGCTGACGCCGGAAGGCAAGACGAAGCTGAAAGAGCACCTTGCCGAAAAGTTTGCCGAGGTGCTGAAGGAAGACACGAAATGGGAAGTGAAGAGCGTGCTCTTCACCGACATTGTCATGGAATAATTCGGCTTGCCACCCCCGCGGCATGCGGGGGTGGGGGAGCCGCTAAAGTTGTGCCGCATACCAGCCGAAGATTAGTGTGGAGGTGGTTCTTTAATGATCCACGGACTCTACACCGCGGCGGGGGGTATGCTGGTTCAGCAAGCCGCCCTCGACGCGAATGCCAACAATTTGGCGAATGCCAGCACTACCGGGTATCGCCGACAAGTCGTTTCCGTCAATGCCTTCTCGCGCGCGCTCGACAACGCCTCGGGCATGATCGCGCCGCTGGAGGAGACGACGCCATCGTACTACCTGACCCCCGCCCTCACCAATGACGGCTCCATCGGCATCCTGCGCCAGACGGGGAACCCCAGCGATCTGGCCCTGCGTGATAGCGGCTTCTTCGTCATCCGCGCGGCGTCCGGCCAGGAAGCACTGACCCGTGACGGTTCCTTCACCCTGAATACCGACAACGAATTATCGACGGTGGACGGGTGGCAGGTGCTGGGCGAGCGCGGGCCGATTACCATCGACAGCGCGAACTGGCAGGTGGATCCCTCCGGTCAGGTGGTCGTGGACGGCACGGTGGTCGATCGCTTGCAGATCGTGCTGCCGTCCAACCCCGCCGCGGCGACCCGCATCGGCAACACGCGCTGGGCAGCCGCCGGCGCCACGCCGGTCGCCAACCCCCGCGTCGCGCAGGGGTACCTGGAAAGCTCCAACGTCAACACCGTGGCGGAGATGGTCGCACTGATTACCGCCACCCGCACCTTTGAAGCCAGCCAACGCTGCGTTCAGGCGCTCGATTCCACGTTGGATCGCGCCGTGAACGAGGTTGGGCGGACTGCATAATTTTCCGTGCCCGCCTCCGCGGGCATCCCGTAATTTCAGTAGTGGAGGGTACGTCTTATGATGCGAGGACTCTACACCGCGGCCAGCGGCATGACAGCACAGCAAACCAATATCGATATCATCGCCAACAACCTGGCCAACGTCAACACCACCGGTTTCAAGCGCAGCCGCGCCGATTTCCAGGATCTGGTGTATCAGACCATGTGGGCGGCGGGCAGCGCCACCGGCGAGGGCTCCAAGGTGCCGACCGGCATCCAGATCGGTCTGGGTGTTCGTCCGGCAGCCGTGCAGAAGATCTTCACCTCCGGCGATTTTAAGCAGACCGGTAATTCGCTGGACATCGCCATCCAGGGCGACGGGTTTCTCTCGGTGATCATGCCGGACGGCAGCACCGCTTATACCCGCGACGGCTCGCTGAAGATCGATGACCAGGGCCGGCTGGTGAATTCCGACGGCTATGCGCTGGAGCCGGAGATTGCCATCCCCGCCAATTCGGAAAGCATCACCATCGGCCCCGACGGCACGGTGACGGTGAAGGTGGCCGGGCAGACCGACCCGGTGCAGGCCGGGCGCTTGCAGTTGTCGCGTTTCGCCAACCCGGCCGGCTTGAACGCCGTCGGCGGCAACCTGTTCGTGGTGAGCCCGGCCAGCGGCGCGGCCGTGGCCGGCAATCCCGGCAGCGAGGGCCTGGGCCGCATCGCGCAAAACACCCTGGAGATGTCCAACGTCTCCGTGGTGGAAGAGATGGTGTCGATGATTGTCGCCCAGCGCGCGTATGAAACGAACTCCAAAGCCATTCAGGCGGCCGACGAAATGCTGCAGATGGCCAACCAGCTCCGCCGGTAATCGGTTGAAGCGAGGTAATGCGATGTTACGCCACCTGATGATATGCTGTGGTTTACTGCTGGGACTGGGCGCGTTGGCGGTCACGCTGACGCTGCCCCCTCGCGCCACCATCGAAACGGATGAGATGCTGCTGGGCAAGATCGCGGTCATCACTGACGCCGGCGACGACGAGCAGCGCTTGAGCCAGGTGGTGCTGGGCGCGGCGCCCATCCCGGGGCAAAGCCGCACGCTCACCCAGGAGATGATCCGCGTCCGCCTGCGCCAGTTCGGCTTCAATCCCGATACCATCACCTTCGATTGCCCGCCCAGCGTGCTCGTCACCCGCCTGACCACCGCGGTCAAAGGCGAGCTGATGGTGGAGGTGGCCCGGGAATGGCTGCTGGAGCGGCTGGCGCCAGCGGCGGACGAAAAGCTGGAGCTGACGCCGATGCGCACGCCGACCGATGCGCAGGCGCCCACCGGCGTCCTGACCTGGGAGTGCGCGCCCGCCGGCATGGACGTCGGCAGCCTGCGCCACGTGATGCTCACCATGCTGGTGGACGGTCATCCGATCAGCCGCAGCGTGCTGAGCTTCCGGCTGAGCCGGTTTGCCGAGGTGCTGGTGGTGCATAAAGCCATCGCGCGCGGAGGAATGCTGAGCGAAGACGCGGTGGCGAAGGAATGGTGTGATATTACCACGGTGACCGGCACGCCGCTGCGCGATGTGGCCGAGTTGACGGGCAAGCGCGCCATCAACAGCCTGGCGCTGAACGCCGTGCTGACCCAGGCCAATACCGAGCCGGTTCCGCTGGTGATGCGCAACGACACCGTGCACGTGCAGGCGAAGTGCGGCGCCATTCTTGTCACCGCCGTGGCCGTCGCCCTGGAGGACGGTCGGGAAGGGGCGACCATCCGCGTGCGAAATCCCGATTCCCGCGAAGAATACTCCGCCCGCGTGATCGCCGCGGGCTTGCTCGAACTGCAATTATAACCCGCATACGGGAGGCTACCATGTTGAAGACAATACTGCTACTGAGTTTCCTCTTACTGTTGCTGCCGGTCTTCGCCGACAGCCTGTGGACCGATGCGGCGCAGGATCGCCTGGCCGACACCAAGGCGCGCTCGGTGGGCGACCTGCTGACCGTCATTATCGTCGAGGAATCCAGCGCCAGCACCCTGGCGCAGCACACCACCGGCAAGGCACAGGACGCCAGCGCCGGCGCCGGTACCGGCTTGTTCAGCAAGTTCCCCGGCTTCGCGGTGAAGTCGAACCGCACCACCAATGGCAGCGGCTCCGCCACCGCCAGCACGCGGCTGGATGACCGCATCACGGTGCGGGTGACGGAAGTGCTGCCGAATGGCATCCTTTGCGTCGAAGGCGTGCGCAATATCAAGCTGGAGAAGGATGAGATGCAGCTGGTGTTCAGCGGCACCGTCCGCCAGGAAGATATCACGCCGGACAACTGCGTGGAATCCACGCAGATTGCCGACCAGCGCCTGGAATCCAAAGGGAACGGCCCCATCGCCGAAAAGCAGCGCCCCGGCCTGTTGAGCCGTCTGCTGGCGTTTATCTGGTAGAGCTTATCCGTGGTGTTTGTAAGGAGACGATGATGAAACAGTTGATGATCGCCGGATTATTGATGTTGAGCCTGGCCGCGCTGGCGGCAAACGATCCCAAGCCCGCCGCGGCGCCGGAGACGGTGTGGCAAAAGAGCGCCTCCGCGGCGTCCGTACGGATCAAGGACATTGCCCGCGTCTACGGCGCCCGCGATAACCAGTTGATGGGTTACGGTCTGGTGGTGGGATTGAACGGCACCGGTGACAGCAATGGCACGCTGTTCACCTCGCAGGCGCTGGCCAATATGCTGCAGCGCCAGGGTATCACCCTCCCGCAGGGAAAAATGAAGGTGAAGAACGTCGCCGCCGTCATGGTGACCGTTGACATCAACCCCTTCGTCAAGTCCGGTGACCGCATCGACATCAACGTCAGCTCGCTCGGTGACGCCACCAGCCTGCAGGGCGGTGTGCTGCTGCAGACGCCGCTCACCGGCGCCGATAATAAGGTTTACGCGGTGGCGCAAGGCTCGGTCTCGCTGGGCGGTTACTCCGCGGAAGGGGCGGGCGCCTCGAAAACCAGCGGGCATCCCACCGTCGGCCGCATCCCCAACGGCGCGCTGGTCGAGAATGAGATCCCCATGCCCATCATCGAGAACGGCATACTGACGCTCACATTGAACTATCCGGACTTCACCACCGCCACCCGCATGACCGAAGCGATCAATGCGAGGCTGACCGGCGCGGCCCGCGCCCGCGATGCCGGCACGGTGGATATCACGGTGCCGGACGCCTATCGCCAGCGGGTCGTAGAGCTGGTTGCGCTGGTAGACGAGTTGACGCTGGTGCCGGACAGCCGCGCCCGCGTGGTGATCAATGAACGCACGGGCACGGTGGTGGTGGGCGGCAACGTCACGGTGTCGCCGGTCGCGCTGGCCCAGGGCAATCTTACCGTCTCTATCGACACCGCGCTGCTGGCCAGCCAGCCGTCGCCGCTCTCCAGCGGCACCACCGTCTCGGAGAAGGTCAACACCATCGATGCCAATGAGCCGCAAGCCAGCTTCACCATGCTGCGCGGCAACACCGTCGACGAACTGGTGCGCACGCTGAATGCCATGAAGGTCAGCCCGCGCGATGTAATTGCCATCCTGCAATCGCTGAAACAGGCCGGCGCGCTGCAGGCGGAGCTGCAGATCCTGTAAGCAATCGCCGGTCCGATAATCCCCCCGATCCCAGGGAAGGGTGACCGGGTTTCGAATAGATCTTTAGCAGCGTTCATATAGTCGACTGATGTGCTCCCCCTTCCTTTTCGGAAGGGGGAGCGGTTTGTATATTGACCGGACCGGTTGTCCAGATCCCCGCAGATCCCGGTCTGTGGAAACATTTTGTGCGTATTTTCGGGATAATTCGGGATCTGGAAATCAGCGGATGCTTTATTAGCGGACGCTCACTCTATACCCAAAAATGAGCAGTTTTAAACCTGTTTTGGCGGTTTTTCCCGGTTTGTCCCCCAAAGTGTTTGCCCTGTGAGGATCGGGGGGGCCGGGTCGATCCTCTCCAGAGAAGGCCTGGCTTTCACGGAACGAAGGCCTTTCGCCTTTCACAGGTCGATTTAAGTCCCCGCCCTAAACCGCCGATAATATCATTGAAGAGCAATCCCGCTCTTCAGTTTCGGCAAGCGTAGATAAACCATGCCCAGCATTACTCCGACAACCAGCACCACAGCACCGACCCTCACCGCCGCCCAGCAAAAGCAGGATCAGGACCTGCGGGACGTCTGTGTGGAGTTTGAGGCGATGCTGATTGGCCAACTGCTCAAAACCGTGCATGAGAACCAGCCTAAGGACGGCTTGATTCCGCGCGGGGATGGGGAGCAGTATTTTCAGGAGATGCTGGATGGCGAATACGCGAAGAATATCAGCCGTTCGAATCCGGCCGGCGTGGCGGCGATGCTGTATCAGCAGATGAAGGATACGGTATTATCCACCAATGCCGGTGGGGCGATTACCGGTGCACTGCACCAGGCCCGATAACCCCCGATGAATTTTTTATAAATTTTTTTCGGGAACCCCTAAAGTATTCATCAGGAACCGCCGATAAGTTGACTAAGGTCGAACTATCGTATAGCAAGTAGAATCTGAGGCGTACGATGAAAATTACGGGGAATCAGGTTAGTTCAGTGTCACAGGTCTATCTCGGGAAAGTGCAGAAGGCGAAAGCCGCCGAGACGGAGGTCGTGCAGCCGAAGGATAAGGTGGAAATCTCCGCCGAAGCCACGGCTATCGACGCCGCACGCGGTATCATCGCCGACATGCCCGAGGTACGCGCCGACAAGGTCGAGGAATTGCGGCAGAAGATCCAGGACGGCACCTATAAGGTCGATCCGGAGGATATCGCCGCGAAGATGTTGGCCGAACAGCGCTTGTCGAAACTGGCGGACGAGTAGTTACTGGAGAAGTGTATGAAAAGCATTGAGCACCTGCTCTCCCTGTTGGGGAGCCAGCGGGATATTTTGACACGTCTACTGGAACTAGTTCGCGAAGAGCGATCCTGTCTGCTGCACAATCAGACGCAGCGGCTGGAGCAGGTGATCGACGAACAGGTCGCCTTATTGTCCCAGCAGCGCAGCTCCTCGATGGAGATCGGGAAAGAGCTCGAGCAGTTTGCGATCGAGTTGCACGTGAAACGTGAATTGTCGTTGTCGCAACTGCTCGAGCAGCTTCCGCCCGCCCAGTCGCGGCGCCTCCGCATCCCGTATACCGAACTGACGACCCTCTCGACCGAGTTACAGCGTGAAGGACGTATTACCTGGCGGATGGCCCAGCAGGCGATGAATTACATCGAATTCGCGCTCAAGCTCATCGGCCGTGCGAAGATCGGTCCCGCGCCGTATGCATCCCCCCTGAAAGCCAATACCCGCACAGCGCTGCAGGTGATGATCGATAACTGCGCATAAGCAGCATCCGGATATCGCGCTGTTCGGCAGCGTGATATCGGAGGATACACGATGTCTACCTTCTCGACAATCCAGGTAGCGTTAAGCGGCTTGATTACCCAGCAGCGGGCCATCGACGTCACCAGTCATAACGTCGTCAACGCCAACACCCCCGGCTACCATCGCCAGGAAGCGGTGCTCACCACACTGCCGGCCATCCCGCAGCCCGGCAGCCGCAACGGCGCCTCCAAGGGGCAATACGGCACCGGCGTTGAGGTGGCGTATGTGCGGCGGCTGCAGGACATGTATACCCAGCAGCAGTTGCGCGCCACCCAGCAGGATGTCGGGTATTGGAGCACCACCACCGACGGCCTGGAGCGGATCGAAACCTTTCTCGCGCCCGGACAGAATCTCGACCTGTCGGCGATGCTGGACAAGTTCTTCGGGGCCTGGCAATTACTGGCCACCCATCCGGAAGATCTCTCCAGCCGCCTGACCGTGCGCAGCGCCGGCGTCAACCTGGCCAATACCTTAAATAATACCGCGGATCAGTTGAATTATCTGCAGGCGCAGATCGCCTCCGATCTGCAGGAAAAGGTCGACCGGGTGAACACGCTGGCCGATAGTCTGGCGGACTTGAATACCCAGATCGGCATGGCACGCGCGGACGGCAACTCGCCCAACGATTTCCTCGATAAGCGCGACCAACTGCTGCAGGAACTGGCCGGTTTGATCGGCGCGAATGAGCTGGCGACCGAAAACTGGACGGGGATCACCTCCGCCGGCGGGCACCCGCTGGTGGAAGGCTCGCAATCGTTTCATATTTCAATGCAAGCGACGCCCACCGGCACGACGCTGACCTGGGATGACGGCAATACCGTCACCGGGATCGGCGGCGAGGTGTCGTCGCTCATCGAGCTGCGCGACACGACCATCCCGGCATATGTCAACCGGCTGGATACCATTACGGCCGGCCTGGCGAGCGCCGTCAATGCGCTGCATGCCACCGGCATGACGCAGAGCGACCAGCCGGCCGGTGACTTTTTCACCGGCAACACCGCCGGCAGCATTCATGTGGCCGATGATATTATCACCGATGCCAGCAATATCGCCTCGACCAAGCAGGCCGGCGCCCCCGGCGACGGCAGCCTGGCGACGGACATTTTCAATCTGACGACGACGCCGCTGATTGGTACGCAGACGCTGAACCAGGCGGCGCAGGCCCTGTTGAGCCAGGTCGGCAACGATGTGAAAACGGCGAAGACGAATACCGACACCCAAAGCGCGCTGCATGACCTGATCAACACTCGTGACCAGCAGACTGGCGGCGTCTCGCTCGACGAAGAGATGGCCAATCTGCTGATCTATCAGCGAGCCTACCAGGCCTCGGCCCGCGTGCTGGTGGCCACCGATGAGATGATACAGTCGCTGCTGCAGAAGCTCGGGTAGGAGATGAACCATGCGCGTTCCGGATAACCTACGCTTACAATTGATGACATCCAACCTGGCGACCGCGGCGGAGCGCCTGCAGCGGTATCAGATTGAATTGTCGAGCGGCCTGCGCATTCAGCGGCCGTCCGACGATCCATCCGGGGCCCAGCGCGTGTCCAGTCTCCGTTCGAATCTGTCGAGGATCGCGCAATACGAGGCGACCACCAAGGATGCGCAGGCCTGGCTGAAATCGGAAGATTCGGCGCTCGGCAACATCACCAAGTCACTGCGCCAGATCCGCGATTACGCGCTGCAGGCGGCCAACCCGAATATCGCCGGGTCGCGCGACACGATGGTGACACAGATCAAGTCACAGGCCGGGTTCGTGCAGCAATCGCTCAATACCAGCGACGGCTCACGCTACCTGTTCGGCGGCAATAAAACGCTCGCCGTGCCCTTCAAGGGTGACCTGGTGGGCGGCATCACTTACGCGGGTGATGCCGGGGTGCGCCATATCACGCTGAACGACAGCGTGACGCTGAATCTCAACCACTCGGGCAGCGAGGTGGCCAATCTCGGCGGAGTCAGCGATCCCGCCCTACCGGATGTCTTTCAGACAATTAACGATCTGGTGACCGCCATTCAAACCGGAGACCAGACAGGGATTGCCGCCCAGATCAGCAATCTGGACCAGCACCTGTCACGGATGACCAACCTTCGGGCGGAAACCGGGGTGCGTCTGAACCAGGTAGAGCTGGCCGCGGATCAGTTGAGTCAAACGAAATTGACATTGACCAATCTCTTGAATGATACGGAAGGCGCCGATCTGACGGAAGTGACGGTGCAACTGAAGGAACAGGAAAATGTCTTGCAGGCGGCAACTTATGTGGCCAGTACCATCTCGCAAGGCGGTCTGCTGGACTGGTTGCGCTGATACGCCAATGAAAATACGCTGCGGTAAGAATAAAGGAGATAATCTCATGCTGATAGACACGACACGCTTTGGCCAGGTGAAGGTCGACGAGGATAATTTGTTGACCTTCACGCAAGGCGTATTGGGATTTGAAACGATACAGGAATATTGTCTGCTGGAGCATAAACCGGGCAGCCCATTCCTGTGGCTGCAGGCCACGGTGAATCCCCCCCTGGCCTTCGTGGTGGTTGATCCGTTCACCTTTATTACGGATTACGAGCTGACGATCAGCGATGCCGATGCCGGCCACCTGCAGCTCGAAGGGCCGGAGGACGTGCGCATCCTCACCATTGTGACCATCTCCGGCGGTGAGATCAGTACCAATCTCGTCGGCCCGATCCTGATCAACCACCGGCTGCGGCTGGGACGGCAGATCGTGCTGTCCGACTCGCGCTACTGCACCCGGCACTCGCTGCTGCCGCTGGCGCGGGCGGAAAGTGAATATTCTGAAGTAGCCTGATCACCCCGAGATCAAGGCTCGACCTGCATCACGACCGGCCGAAAGGCCGGTCGTGATGCGTTACCGCGACCGGACGAAATTTTGCTCGTATGCCTGCCCGTTTTCTGACACAAGGTAGCTAGCAAAATACCTTGTATTTTCTCGCTTGATAATGTGGTCCTTTGGTGTCATTTTCTCGTCGATAATGATATATCGTAACACACGATTTGACAGACGGGCTATTTGCCTTTATGATAACTGCAATAGTAGCAAGGTATTGTCCGACTGGAGGATTCAGCGGTAAGAGCCTGACCTGGAGCAGTCGGTCAGGTCGCAGAATACCAGGCCTCGCGCGCCGTTTCCTCACGTCCGTCATCCTCTCGAGGAGACGGTGCCACGTTCCTCCCGCGTTGGAGAGCAGACAATGCTAATCATGACACGTAAACTCGGCCAAACGGTAATTATCGGTGATGAAATCGAAGTCACGCTTGTCCAGATCCAGTTAAATCAGAACCAGGTGCGGCTCGGTATCAATGCACCCCGCTCAGTCGGAGTCTATCGCAAGGAACTGCTGCAGGAAATCACCCGTGAGAATCTGCGCGCCGCCGCGGCGACGCCGGGTCTCGACGACCTCCCAATGGACCTGCCGCGGGACAATAATGCGGAAACCCCTGTGACGGAATAGTCCTGACGCCAGACCGCCGGCTGCTTCCCACCGAGCCCGCAGGCGTTCTCTTCTCACGCCCTCCCGACCACTCTTGCCTGACATTGCATGGTCATTTTCCCTCGTCACGTGGTCGTTTTGATCGGAAAACTCGGCCATATTAAAGTATCTCGGTCAACTCTCCGATAATTCATCTGGAGACGATGATCGTGCGAAATTCATTCGTGCCCCATCCGATCTACAATAATGCTGCCTCAGGGAGGAAGAGAAATGTCACTACGCATCAATCAGAATATCAGCGCGCTTTCTGCGCATCGCTGGTTACAATCCAACGATGATGCGATGGCCAGGTCCATCGAACGACTGAGCTCCGGGTTCCGCATCAACAGCGCCGCCGATGACGCGGCGGGACTGGTGATCAGCGAAACCCTGCGTACCCAGATCTCCGGCATGGGCGTTGCCCAGCGCAACACCCAGGACGCGATCAACATGATCAAGACCGCGGAAAAGGCCCTCGACGAAGTCGAGATCCAGCTCCGCAATGTCCGCGATCTGGCCCTGCACGCCTCCAGTGCCAACGGCAACTCCGCGCTCATCGCCGCCGACCAGGCGCAGGTGGATAAAGCGTTGCAGTCCATCGACCGCATCGCCAATCAAACGGAGTTCGCGGGACAGAAACTGCTCTCCACCGGCGTTGGCAACAACATTGAAGGCAAGGTGTTCCAGATTGGCGCCCAGTCCGGACAGACGGCCACCTTCAATGCGAATGGCCTGGGGTTCGGTGCGGTCACGATGAGCACCGACATGCACGCCAGCACGCTGGGCTTTGCCGGCTCCGCTGGGGCCTACGCCTCGGCGGAAAGCACGGCCGCCTTCGCCCAGATTGACGCAGGCGAGCATGAAGACTTCCATGTGGTCTTCCAGCGCTCTAACGGTGATTCCAATGTCATTGACTTCACGGTGACGGCGGCTGCCAACATCGTGACGGCGGATGACATGGTCACCGCCATCGACGCGCAGCTGGCGACCGCGGGCTATGACGGCCTGCTGGAAGCGAAAAACACCGCCGGCAAGATCAGCATCGGCGTGGTGGATCGCATGGAGAACCAGGCCGAGCAGTCGGCCGGGTCGGTGGTGACGGTCTACTCGGAAGCATCGGACCCGACCATGGGATCGTTGATCGGCTTTACCGGTGTCAGTGCCGCGGGTACGACAGCCACCTCAGGCATCACCCTGTCCACGGTGCCGTCGGACTACACGGCGCTGTTTACCGCCATTGACAGTGCAATGTCAAAGGTGGAAGGGTTGCGGGTCTCTCTCGGCGCGTTCCAGAAGAACACGCTGGAGAGTAACCTGACCAGCCTGGGCGTCACCCAGGAGAACCTGTCCGCTTCCGAGTCGGCCATTCGCGACACCGATATGGCGTCCGAGATGGTCAACTTCACCCGCGCGCAGATCCTGATGCAGGCCGGCCAGTCGATGATGTCGCAGGCCAACCAGGCGCCGCAGAACATCCTTCAGATGCTCCGTGGCGGTTAGTAGGTCACCTGTAACACCATCGTCATAAGCAGCAACAGGGGCACATCCATGATCTCACGAGATCGGGCATGTGCCCCTGGTCACGCCTCTTTCCAGCAGACCGGACTGTCGCTCAATGGCGACGATGAGAAACGGGACCCTCTCCTCCCAACCCCATATGCGTCAGGTCTCAGCAATCGCCTGGCAATATTCTGACTCTGACTCCGAGGGGGAACTATCCGGTTGTAGAGCCTTGCAGCATCGACTTCCTATTCGTGAACAGGACCGGTGATCGTAGCATGACAGCTATGGGATAGGGGGGCCGGATACATGTATGGGAATAAAAAATTCGTAAATACTTTTCCCGCCCGCTAAAGTTCCCCGAAAAAACCGCCGAAGATGAGTATGGAGCTCTCAATCACTGCTGGTAAACAAACCGGTGCACTCGCAGTGGAGAACACCAACCCCGTAGTATCGGGGACAACTTTTTTCCGTCAAGGAGGAAAATCTAATGTCACTTCGCATCAACCAGAACATCAGTGCCTTAACGGCGCACCGTTGGTTGCAAACCAACGATTCCTCGATGGCCAAGTCCATCGAACGACTGAGTTCAGGCTTCCGCATCAACAGCGCCGCCGATGACGCGGCGGGACTGGTGATCAGCGAAACCCTGCGCACCCAGATCTCCGGATTGGGCGTTGCCCAGCGCAACACCCAGGACGCGATCAACATGATCAAGACCACGGAAAAGGCCCTCGACGAAGTCGAGATCCAGCTCCGTAATGTCCGCGATCTGGCCCTGCATGCCTCCAGTGCCAACGGCAACGCCGCGCTCATCGCCGCCGACCAGGCGCAGGTGGACAAAGCGCTGCAGTCCGTTGACCGCATCGCCGATCAAACGGAGTTCGCAGGACAGAAACTGCTCTCCACCGGTGCCGGCAACAGCATCGAAGGCAAGGTGTTCCAAATCGGGTCCCAGTCCGGGCAGACGGCCACCTTCGCCGCCAACGGCGTGAATTTCGGTTCGGTCACACTGAAAACCGACATGCATGCCGCTTCGCTGGGCTTCACCGGCGCCGCCGGCGCGTATGCCTCGGCGGAAAGCACGGGCGCTTTCACTCAGCTGGATGCTGGCGAGAACGAGGCGTTCCATGTGGTGTTTCAGCAGTCCAACGGTGATACCAATGTGATTGACTTCACCGTGACGGCGGCTGCCAACATCGCGACGGCGGATGACATGGTCACCGCCATCAACGCCGAGTTGACCACCGCGGGCTATGACGGCCTGCTGGAAGCGAAGAACACCGCCGGCAAGATCAGCATCGGCGTGGTAGATCGCATGGAGAACCTGGCCGAGCAATCGGGCAATTCGACCGTCACCGTCTACTCGAACTCGTCAGACGCGACGATGGGGACGATGATCGGCTTCGCCGGTGTGGAGGCTACGGGTACGACGGCCACGTCGGGCGTCACCCTGTCCACCGTGCCGTCGGACTACTCGGCGCTGTTTACCAAGATCGACAGTGCGCTGTCGCAGGTGGAAGGCCTGCGGGTCTCCCTCGGCGCGTTCCAGAAGAACACGCTGGAAAGCAACCTGAACAGCCTGGGCGTCACGCAGGAGAACCTGTCCGCTTCCGAGTCCGCCATTCGGGATACCGATATGGCGGCGGAAATGGTCAGCTTCACCCGCGCGCAGATCCTGATGCAGGCCGGCCAGTCGATGATGTCACAGGCCAATCAGGCGCCGCAGAGCATCCTCCAGATGCTCCGCTAATAGCTAACTCGGTATCGCCCCCGCTGCGTTGATGGATAGCGGGTTGGGGAGGCGGACATGGCGATAAGCGCGGCCTCCCTCGCAAAACGGACGGGCATGATGCCCTGATAGGAAACCGACCTGGGGCAGATTGGCATCCCGGAAGGTGTGTGTAGTGACTCCCTTCCGGGGTGCCTGGGCCCTGGTGGAGCCCCCCGCGCAGGAAGCACGGAAACCACCGGTGCAGAATCAAGGAGGAATCCATGAGCATCATGAACATGCAATTGGACACAAGCGGCGCGGTGGGGATCGCCGCAAAGCCGGCAGCGCCGGCGGCGATCCCCACTCCGCCCGTAGCGGAAGCGCCTGCGCCGGCGGCACCCGAGCAACCGATGGTGGTGCAGAGCCCGGGCTTACAGGCGAGCTTCTTCTACGATCAACAACTGAATCAGGTGATCATCACCCTCACCAGTCCGGAGTCCGGTGAGGTGGTGCGGCAGATCCCGGATGAGCACATGCAGCGCTTCATCTCCGGGATGATGGAATTGGCGGGTAAACTATTCGACACCCGCGTGTAACGGCGAGTTACCCGAGGAGGTGGCTATGGCCGGAATGATGTCGGTAAGCGGATTAGTATCAGGGTTGCAGACGGACTCGATCCTGTCCCAACTGCAGCAGGTGGAGCAGGCGCCGATTGCGCGCATGCAACAGCAGCAGCAAAGCCTGGGCAACAAGATCCAGGCCTGGAATGCGCTGAATACGCGCGTCCTGGCGGTCAAAGATAAAGCCGCGGCCCTGGCGAAGCTCTCGCAAAACGTCTCGCGCTCCGTGAGCAGCAGTTCGACGGACGTCTCAGCGTCCGCCACGTCGAGCGCCGGCGTCGGCACCTATACCTTCACCGTGAATTCGCTGGCCACCTACCACCAGATGACCAGCCAGTCCTTCAGCGACACCGACGTCACCAGCGTCGGCACCGGCACCTTCACCATCACCTCCGATGGGAAGACGACGGAGATCGACGTCGATCACCTGAGCCTGGAAGGATTGCGCAACGCCATCAACAGCAGCGATGCCGGCGCACAGGCGATGATCGTCTCCTCCGGCGGCGCCAATCCGGGGTATCGGCTGGTGTTGACCTCGGAGCAACTGGGCAGTGCGGGCACCGTCTCCATCGGCGGCAGCCTGAGCGGCGGAACCGCCCCGGTGCTGACGACCCTGCAAGCCGCCGCCGATACCACCCTCACCTTCGGCAGCGGCGACAACGCGTTTCAAGTGACCCGCAGTGCGAATAAGATTACCGATGTCATCACCGGCGTCACCCTCAACCTGGATGATGATTCCGTGGGGAAGACGGTGACTTTGACCGTCTCGGAGAATGTCAACTCCATCCGCACGGCCATACAGGACCTGGTGACGCAGTATAACGCGATGCTCGACTTCGTCGCCCAGCAAGGCAGCTACGATCAAGATTCGGGACAGACCGGCCTGCTGTTCGGCGAATATCAGATGACACAGATCCAGAGCCAGGTCTCCTCACTGCTCACCGGCCAGGTGGCCGGCCTGCCCGCGGAGATGTCGTCGGTGTCGCTCATCGGCCTATCCTTCGATGATAAAGGCAAGCTGCAACTCGACAGCGAGGCGCTGAATAAAGCCATTGAAAAGGATGTGGACGGCGTGCTGCGCCTGTTCAGCGCCACCGGCACGGCCGAGAATAATGCGATACAGTTTGTCAGCGCTGACGAGAATACACAGTCCAGCAATACCGCCGGCTACGCGGTGAAGATTACACAGGCGGCCAGCCAGGCGAAAGTGATCATCGAGACGACCGGCGACGGCCTGCCCGCGACACTGGGCCAGGATGAGACGCTGACCATCAATGGCAAAACAGTTGAGCTGACCACCGGCATGACCTCCGCGCAGGTCATGGCGGCTATCAATGCGAAGACGACGGACACCGGCGTCCGCGCCTCGCTGACCGGCGCCGACGGTTCCGGCACCGGCAACTTCCTGTCACTGACCCGCACCGCCTACGGTAGCGGGTATGCGCTGAATGTGGTCTCCAATGTCGCCGCCGGCGCCACCAGCACCGGCATCGGGACCACGGCGCTCACGGCGGCGGCGCCGGGTGACGGCAATGTCGGCGTGGTCGGCCGCGATGTGGCCGGCACCATCAATGGGGAGGTGGCCGTCGGCCAGGGGCAACTGTTGACCAGCTCCAACGGCGCCTCTAAAGGGATGAAACTGCTCATCAGCGGCACGACGGCGGGCGATTACGGGCCGCTGGTGTTCTCGCTTGGCGTCGGAGCCCGCATCGATGCCGCGCTCGAATTCATCACCGATTCTGATAAAGGCAGCCTGCAACAGGTGCAGGATACACTGCAGAAGCAGATCGATGCCATGGATGAGGATATCAAGTCGACGCAGGAATCGGTCGACCGCTACATGACCAGGATGCGCACACAATTTAATAACATGGAAGTCGCTTTGAGTAAATTGCAAAGTCAGGGATCGCAACTGGCGGGTTTGATTGCCCAGTTGCCGACGACGAGTTAAGAGAAGATGACATTTTTTCGGCGTCACGGAGGGAGTTTCGCATGGCGCATTTTAGTGCGTATGGAAATTATCGCGAAAATCAGATTACCACCGCCAGCCGCGGCCAGTTACTATTGATGACATATGACGGCATGCTGCGTTTCCTGGAAGAAGGACGCCGCGCCATGTCCGAGTCGCGGTATGAAGCACAGAGCAGTAATATCACCAAGACGCAGACGCTGCTGCTCGACTTGCTGTCGTCGCTCGATCATACTGTCGCGCCTGTGCTGGCGAATAACCTCGACCGGCTCTATCGCTACATGTATGATCGCCTGACCATGGCGAACATCAAGGATGATGAAAAGGCGCTGACGGAGGTGGCGGGCCTGCTTACTGACCTGCGCGAGGCGTGGGCAGAAGCCGAGCGCCAGACGCGCAGCCAGGCGAGCGTGGAACCGAGCCTCAATGGAGGATATACCGCATGAGCACCGCATCATTGACGGTACCACTGCCGCAGGATCAGATGCTGGCCGAAACCCAATCGGCGTTCCGGCTGCAGCAAAGCGTGCTGCGCTCGCTGGATATGCTGCTGAAACTCAGCACCGCGCAACTGGACGCGCTGGACGGCGCCGCCTGGGAACAGATCCTGCAGCGGAAGCAGTTGCTGCTCGACGAACTGGAAAAGCTGAAGGTCGGCGTGATGGTGAACCAGGCGCGCCAACTGGCCGAAAAGCTGATCGATTGCGAACAATGGGAATTTGCGGAACACATGCGGGAAAATATCCGCGTCATCCGCGAGAAATTCCTCACCCTCGCCGAACGCGAGCATTCCACCCAGCAATACCTGCAGCAGCAGGTCGCCGCCCTGCGCACCAACCTGTGCGAACGGCAGCAGCATCAACACGCACAGGCGGCCTATGAGGGGCCGGCGTCGGGAGTCCCATCCCGTTTCATCAACGGGCTGCGCTGACGCATTTAGACCCTCGTTTATTATAGCGCCAGGGGTGGTTTCACCCCTGGCGCATTGACGTCTCCCCGCTCAGGGACTGTCCCGAGCCCGCGGGACCGAAGCCTGTTACTCGATGTTCATGCCTGGTAGTATCACCACGGGACTGTCCCCCCTCATGCGAGAGGTGAGCCTATCAACGTGGGGGGACAGTCCCGTGGTGATACAAGCGAGATGGAGGGAGGCAGCCGGCTCTGGTCCCGCGGGCTCGGGACAGTCCCTGAGCGATGCTATCCTTCGTTCGTCCCTATCGCCCCCCGCAACCGGCGCAGCTCGAGGAGCAGTTCGACCTCGGAGCGCGACAGCGACAGGCGCTGGGCGATGCCGGCGACGGGCGTCCCTTCGTCCGCCAGCCGGTAGACTTCGCCGCGCACCTGCTGCGGCGCAAGCGGCTGGGATGGCGCGACATCGGTGATCGCGGGGACGGGGATCGGCATTTGTCCTTGCAGGGCGAGACGGCCCAGCAGCGCCTCCACTTCGCGCAGCCGCCCTTCCAGCACCTGGTACTCCTCCACCTTCGCGGCCGGCGGCCGTGCCGGCGCGGGCTGTGGCAAGGGCATCGTGACCGGGGGAGGCGGGGCAGACTGCGCTGACGCTCCGGGATAGGGTGGTGGCGCGGCGGCCATGAGCGGCGGCTGCGGTATGTCGGCATCCGGGGTTGGCGCGGAGGGTGGGGGAGCCGGCTCGGAACGCTTTTTACCGAGCAGCGCGACGCCCCGGGTTAGCGCCCAGGCGGTCGCGGCAGCGACGGCGATGAGCAGTATCAGGAAGATAGTCGTCTGAATACCTGGCGGCACGGCAAGTCCTCGATATGTGCTACGAAAAACAGTGTTCCAGGTGACCCAACCCGCGGCCGTTACACCGTAAAATCGATGGTGTGCGTCTCTCCGTCGGGCGGGGAGGATTCCAGGTGGCCGTTGGCCTGATACACGGTGGCGCCAACCGGCTTCTCCTCCGCGGCCTCCTGCTCGGAGTCGAGCTCCTGGTCTTCGTCGTCATGCTCGCGGTGCTTCTCCTGGTCAGGCTGGCGTTGACGACGCGGGTTCTCCACACGAGCGCCATGCTCGCTGGCAGCGGGAGGCTTAATGCGTTCAGGCTCGACGCGCCGGATCTCCATCGATCACCCCCAGGGTCAGGTAGAGTTCCGAACCGGATATCGTGTCCCGGGCGCGTTCCCGTCTACGCGAAGGTCGTCTGCATCATCGAGCGCAAGCGCAGGATAGCTTTCGAGTGCAGTTGGCAGACCCGCGATTCGGTAACGCCCAGCACGGCGCTGATTTCCTTTAGAGTCAAACCATCGGTATAGTAGAGCGAGATCACGAGCTGTTCCTTCTCCGGCAGTTCGGAGATCGCTTCTGCCAGCAAGCGGCGCTGATCCTGATCCTCCGCGAACTTCACCGGGGAAGTGGTGCTCTCATCGGCAATCGAATCGCCGATCGGATAATAGCTCTCGTTGCCGTCAGACTCGAGGGTCTCGTCCAGAGAAACCAGCGTCTGACCGCCGACCTCTTGCACCAACTCGCCAAACTGCGTGGGGCTGAGACCCATGGCGCTGGCGACCTCTTCGTCCGTGGGGGGGCGGCCGAGCTCGGATTCCAGCCGCGTCATCACATTCAGGATGTCATTCCCCTTCGAACGAAGCGAGCGCGGCACCCAGTCGAGCTCGCGCAGCATGTCGATCACCGCCCCGCGGATGCGGTAGTAGGCGTAGGTATTGAATTTCACCCCGCGTGACGGATCGTAGCGGTCGATGGCCTCGATCAGTCCCACGATCGCCTGGCTAATCAGATCGTCGTAGCTGATGCCACCGGAGGGTTGCAAGTTCATGCGGTCGACCACATATTTCGCAAGAGGGGCGTACTGCTCGATCAACTTGCTGCGAAGAGTACTGTTTGGATTGGCATGGTAGGCTGCCCAGAGATCCGGCAAGGTCATCACCCCTTTTCTTCGAACACGAAATGCGGCCTCTTCATACTACAACAATGTTTTCGATTCGGATGCTGAATGAGCTCAGCGTTGCAGTAATGGTCGTCTCACTAGGTTGCAGCCGCCTCAATTCGAAGGGCCCCCAAGTTTTTCGATGATACCGCTGATAATGAATGAGAAAGCCATCACAGCGAGGCCCACACCGACGGCGCGCAGACTGGCTTGAGCGAAATCCAACTGATACCGGGTCAAGGCAATCCAGAGTGTCATGGCGACGGCCGCACAGCCGACAATGACACTCATTTGAACAAACATTCTCCGCACCATAAAGCAACACCTCCTAGCGTGCGGTTAAAAAACCATAAATTATATCCGCCGAGGCGATGTTGAGCTCACGATCGATCTGCTGTCCGGCCCCCAGATAGCTCAACGCCATCCCGCTGTTGAACACCAGCGGGAACATCTCCAGGCACAACGGGGCTTCATCCAGCTTGGTGAAGATCACCTGGTCGGGCTGCAGATCGGCGAAGCGGCGCATGATGTCGCGGATGACGGTGGGACTGGAGCCGGCGTTCACCACCAGGTGCACTTCAATGGGATCGGCCGCCGTCAACAGCGCATGCATTTCCGCCAAATAGTCGGGGTTGCGCTGGCTGCCGCCCGGGGTATCCATCAGCACCAGCACGCAGCCCGCCAGCCGCTCCAGCGCCGCGGGAATCTCCTCCGGCGCGTAGGCCACTTCCAGCGGCAGCTCCAGGTGCCGGCAATAACGGGTAATCTGGTCGACCGCGCCCACGCGCAGGGTATCGGTGGTGAGCACGCCCACCGACCAGCCGTGCATCACCGCGAAGTGCCAGGCCAGCTTGGCGATCATCGTCGTTTTCCCGACGCCGGTCGGGCCGACCAGCGCCACCAGGTGCGGTTGCTGCTCGCCCGGATGAATGCCGCCGGAGTAGGCCATCTTGCCCGCCAGACTCTCCGCAATGCACTGCGCCAACTCGCCGCCGCCGTCAAACGGCCCGGCGCCCATCCAGCCCATGTCGTCGGTGAGCTGGTCCAGCTGGCTGTGCACGGCGGTCAGTTGGTCGCGCAGGTCATACACCTGCTCGGTCAGCTCGTTGGGCGGCGTCATCGCGGGCAGCTCGCTTTCGGTGTCGGCCGGTGGCTCAGCCGGCGCCGGCGGGAGCACCATCTCGGGGGCTTGCACCCACACTTCGACGTGCTCGACCGCGGAGGCGCCGTCGACCGCCGGCTCCCGGATTGTGCGCGAATCCAGGATCACCGCCTCCTCGCCGCATTCGGCGCGGACCATCTCCATCGCTTCCTGCATGCTCGCCGCATAGAACTTTCGCAATTCCATCAATCAAACCTCAGGCTCTTCGCAGAGCGCTTGCGAAATCGTCTTCCTTCAATTTCGCCCTTCGATCCCTCTTACCTTCCGGAGCGCGGATTGCCAATCCGCGAGAGTCTATATTACGCGCGGATTGGCAATCCGCGCTCCGACAAGCGTTACAGCGTCACCATCCCGCTCGAGCGGATCTGCGTCCCGGAGACAATCTCCGCGTGGGAGAGGATCGTCAGTGTCGGCATATACTTTTCGATAAAGCGCCGCAGGTACGGGCGCAGCTGCGCGGAGCAGAGGGCGATGGGCTGGTTGCCCATGGCAATGGCGCGCTCCGCCTGGGTTTTGACGCCGTTCAGCACGCGCTGGGCGGCGGTCGGTTCCATCACCACCTGCGTGCCGAACTGCGTGGGCCGCAGGTTGGTCAGCATCATCTCCTCGATCGTCGGGTCCAGCGTAAACACGTCCAGCTTCCCGTCGTTGCTGCGATGGTGGCTGCTGATGACGCGCGCCAGCGATTGCCGCACGTATTCGGTAAGCTGATCGATGTCGCGGGTGACGCCCACGTAGTCGCTCAGCGTGGAGAGGATGCGGTTCAGGTCGCGAATTGGAATCCGCTCCTTCAACAGGTTCTGCAGCACGCGGTGCACTTCCGACAGGCTCATCGTCTTCGGCACCAGGTCGTCCACCAGCGCCGGCGAGAAGGAGCGCAGGTTGTCGATCATCTGCTGCACATCCTGGCGGGTCAGCACCTCGTTCGCATGCGACTTCACCACTTCGCTCAGGTGGGTGATCAGCACTGTCGTCGGGTCGACGACCGTGTAACCGGCCAGCTCGGCGTCCATCTTATGCGCTTCCGGTACCCACAGCGCGGGCAGCCCGAAGGCCGGCTCGGTGGTGGGGATGGCGCCGGGCAGCTCCATGGCGTTCCCGGTGGTGTTGATCGCCAGCACGTAGCGCGGCAGAATCTCGCCGTGCGCCACTTCCACATCCCACAGCTTGATGACGTAGTCGGTGTTTTTCTGCTGCAGGTTGTCGCGCACCCGCACCGGGGCGACCAGGAAGCCCACTTCGGACGCGATCTGCCGGCGCAGCGAGGTAATGCGCTCCAACAGTTCGCCTCCCTGCTGGGGGTCGGCCAACTGGATCAACCCGTAGCCGATCTCCACCTCGATGGGATCGATCACCAGCAGGCCCATGTCGTCCGCCGGTGCGGTTTCCTTGGCGTGCGACTCGCTCTGCGCCGTCGCTTCTTTCGCCTTCGCCGTCTCCTGGGACTTCGCTCGCTTATATGCCATGAAGGCGAGCAGGCCTGCGCCGACCATGAAGGGGAACTTCGGCAAACCCGGCACCAGCATGAACAGACCGAGGATGACCGCGCAGATGGCCAGGATGCGGGGGTCGCCCAGGATCTGGCCGACCAGCTCCTGCCCCAGGTTGGAGTCCGAGCCCGCGCGGGTGACGATGAGGCCGGTGGCGATGGACATGATCAAGGCGGGGATCTGGGTGACGATGCCTTCACCGACCGTCTTCATGGTGTATTGCTGCAGCGCGGTAGCCAGGTCCATCTTGTGGAAATACATGCCGATGACGAAACCGCCCAGCACGTTGATGATGATCATCATGATGGCGGCGATGGCGTCGCCGCGGACGAACTTGCTGGCGCCGTCCATCGCGCCGTAAAAGTCGGCTTCGCGGCTGACGGTCTGACGGCGCTTGCGCGCCTCCTGCTCGTCGATCAGGCCGGCGTTCAGGTCGGCGTCGATGGCCATCTGCTTGCCCGGCATGGCGTCCAGGGTGAAGCGCGCGGCCACCTCGGCCACGCGCCCGGCGCCGGCGGTGATGACCACGAACTGGATGATGATCAAGATGACGAAGATGATGACACCGATCACCGGGTTGGCGCCGACCACGAAGGTGCCGAACGCGTGGATGACCTGGCCGGCGCCGTATTCGTCGCCGGAACCGAGGATCAGGCGGGTGGCGGAGATGTTCAGCGCCAGCCGCAACAGCGTGGTGATCAGCAGGATGGAGGGGAAGATGGACATCTCCAGCGGCTGCGTGATGGAAGTGGTACGCAGCAGGATGACGAACACCAGCCCGATGTTGCAGATCAGCGCGAAGTCCAGCACCCAGCTGGGCATCGGCACGATCAACAGCCCCAACAGGATGAGGAACATCAACGGAACCTGCACGTCCGAAGACTTGGCGATTTTGGCGAAGATCGATGTAATGCTGTTAGTAGCCATAATCGGAACGACTCCTTACATACCTGCCGCACGACCGCGGCCTGATGACTTGAACACGAAGGCGATGACTTCGGCGACGGCTTCGTAGAATTCGACCGGGATAACATCGCCCACTTTGCACACGGCGAACAGCGCGCGGGCCAGCGGCTTGTTCTCCACCACCGGGATGCGGTGCTTCGCCGCGATCTCTTTGATCTTTTGCGCGATCAGCAATTGCCCCATCGCCAGCACCTGCGGGGCGGCCATCTTGCCGGGCTCGTAGCGCAGCGCGATGGCGATGTGCGTCGGGTTGGTGATCACCACCGTCGCCTTCGGCACATCCGACATCATGCGGCGCTGGGCAACCTCGCGCTGGCGGCGGCGGATTTGGCCTTTGACCTGCGGATCGCCTTCCATCCGCTTGTACTCTTCCTTCACTTCCTGCTTGGTCATACGCAGCGATTTCTCGAACTGCCAGCGCTGGAAGCCGTAATCGAGACCGGCGATCACTAGCATCACGCAGGTGGCCTTGATCAGCAGGTCCAGGCAGAGATCGACCAGGTTGGGACCGAGCTGCTGGTAGGGCAGGGTGATCAGCCGCGTCACCTCGGACCCGCGGTTGTGGAAGAAGGAGTAGACCATATAGCTGAGCACGCCGGCCTTCGCCATCGCTTTCAGCAGGTCGGTGGCCGAGCGCTGGGAAAACATGCGCGCGATACCCTGCATCGGGTTGAGCCGCGCGAAATCGAAGGCCAGCGTCTTCGTGGAGAAGACGAAGCCGGTCTGCAGCACGTTGCTGGCCACGCCCGCCGCCAGCACGAAGAGCAGCATGGGCAGGATCATGCGCAGAAAGCCACCGCCCGCCTGCAGGAACATGGTGTTCAATACGGTGCCGGTCAACTGCGGTTCGTTGCCCAGATTCCGCAGGTGTGCCACGCTGAAAGCCTGCCAGCTGGTGACCAGCGAGGGACCGAACCACTTGATCGCGTATAGCGACGCAAGCAAGCCCAGCGTGGCGGAGACCTCCATGCTCTTCGCCACCTGGCCCTTTTCGCGCGCATCCTGTCGTTTGCGCGGGGTTGCTTGTTCGGTTCTCTCCTCACTAAACATAAAAAACTTACCTTATATCTCTCCCCCTCTCAGTGGGAGAGGGGGCAGGGGGGGTGAGGGACCGTCTCCCTGCTATCCCCCCAGCATCCCGGCGATCGTGGTCCGCATGAACGGCACCAGGTCGCGGAACATGCCCAGCATGAACGGCAGCGCGATACACATCACGCCCACCGCAACGACGATCTTGATCGGGAAGCCGACCGCGACGATGTTCAATTGCGGCGCCGTGCGCTGCAGCATGCCCATCGCCAGGTCGGACAGCAGCACCGCCCCCAGCACCGGGGCGCTGATGCGGATCGCAATAAGGAGGGTGCTCGTTACCAGGCCGATCATGTCGGTGGTCATGCCCGGCGCATAAGTGAATTTCCCCAGTGGGACGATGGTAAAGCTGTCATACAGCGCCTTCAGCAGCATCTGGTGCCCGTTGGCGATGAGGAAGATCAGCCACATCAGCACCATCTGGAACTGCCCCAGGATGGCACTCGACCGCTGCATCATCGGGTCAACCACGCCGGCGAAGCCGAAGCCCGCCTGCATGTCCTGCATCTCGCCCGCCATCTCGATGATGTTGAAGACCAGGCTGGCCAGGTAGCCGATCACCAGTCCCACGATCGCCTCGCGGAGCGCCAGCAGCGCCAGTACCGTCAGCGACGTAATGATCGGGCCGTCCGGCGCGATGATCGGCTGCAGCAGCAGCGCCAGCACCAGGCTCAACCCCGCGCGCAGCTGCAGCGGCACGCGCTGGCTGCTGAAGATCGGCGCGGAAAACATCATCGCTCCGATCCGCAGGAAGATCAGAAAGAACCCGGCTATTTGGCTCGTGGTCAGGTTGAACGGCATGAAGAACTCTCGTTACGGGGCCAAATCCGGAATGCCCTGGAAGATCAAGCGGGCGAAGGACACCAGGCTGCGCAGCATCCACGGGCCGGCAATCAACATCACCAGGCCGAGGGCCAACAGCTTCGGCACGAAGGTCAGCGTGAACTCCTGGATCTGCGTGGCCGCCATCAGGATGCCGATCAGCGTCCCCACCACCAGGCTGGCCAGCAGCATGGGCAGCGAGACTTTGATCCCCACCAGCATGGCATTCTTCGCAAGCTCCAATACGGTAAATTCGGTCATGATGTAAATCCTCAATGAAAGCTGGTGACGAGGCCGGAGGCGATCAGCGACCAGCCGTTGATCAGCACGAAGAGCATGATCTTGCACGGCAGCGAGATCATCACCGGCGGCATCATCATCATGCCCATCGACATCAGCACGGTGGCCACCACCAGGTCGATGATGACGAAGGGGATGAAGATGAAGAACCCCATGGTGAAGGCGGTCTTCAGCTCGCTGATAATGAAAGCCGGCACCAGCACGTAGGTGGGCACATCGGCGCGGGTGCGCGGCCGCGGGATCTTCGCCATGCCGACGAACATGCCCAGGTCGCTCTCCCGCGTCTGGCGGAACAGAAAGTCCCGCACCGGCAGCGACGCCCGCTGGATGGCGGTGTTGTAATCGATCTTGTGTTCAAGGTACGGCTGCAGCGAGTTCGTGTTCACGTCCTGCCAGACCGGCGCCATGGTGAACGCGGTCAGGAACAGCGCCAGCCCGATCAGCACGCTGTTGGGCGGGATGGCCTGTGTGCCCAGCGCCGAGCGGGTGAACCCCAGCACGATGATGATGCGGGCGAAGCTGGTGACCAGCATGACGATCGCCGGCGCCAGGCTCAGGATCGTCAGCAGGAAGATGATCTGCAGGCTGGAGGAGACGTCGCCGGCGCCTTTGCCCTGCCCGATGCTCAGATTGATGTTGGGGATGGGGCTGGCCGGCGCCTGCGCCATCGCCGGAAGCACGATGACGGAGAGCAACAGCAGGCACAGGCGGCGGAAATGGGCAGTCATTAATGCTGCTCCTTCCCAGCCTGCGCGTACAGGCGAGCGAGCTGTTGCTGGAAAGAGGTGGCGGCGGTCTCCGGTTCCTTCTCGAGCAGTCCCTGCACGTCGGGGTCGTCCGTCACGTCGCTCAACAGGGTGATCGACTGCAGCGTGGCGCCCACCAGCAGGCAGCGCCCGCCCACTGTGATCAGGTGCACGCCGCGCCCCTGCCCGAGGGATGCGGATTCCAGCACGCGGATGGAACGCGCCTGGCGGCTTGCGCCGGTCAGGCCGGTCAGGCTGGGCAGGTTGAGGCGCTTGCCGCCGTATTTCTTCCACGCCAGCATGCCCAGGTATACCAGCACCAGCACCAGCGCCAGCGAGAGGATATTGTTCAGGATGCTGACCGGGGTGACCTGCGGAACCTGCGAGCCCGTCGCGCCGGCGGTTTTACCGTAGAGCGGTATGCTGGCTTCCGGGGTCGTATATGTGTGGATGATGTTGCCGTTGGCGTCGCGATCATAGAGCGTTGTCGCGGTGGCTGTGCTTGCGGCGTTGCTCGCGGCGGGGGCCGTCCACGCGGCGCATCCGGTCAATGCGATCAGCAGGAACAGGGCCAGGCGGCAGAAGGTCATGGTGCGGTGATGCAGGGCGGCGATGTTCATGAATCCTTACCCTTCCGTCCCGGTGGGCAGCAGCTCGACCAGCCGGATGGCCAGCGAGCCGTCCACCACCAGCGGCTCGCCATACGCCACCAGCTGCTCGTTGACGAAAATCTTCAGCGGGGTGTCCGCGCGCCCTTCCAGCAGGAAATTGTCGCCCGGCTGGATGGCGATCATCTTCTTCAGCGGCAGCCGCGCCTGCCCCAGCTCCACCATCACCTCCAGCTCGATATCCATGATCAGATCGAGCGAGGAGAACTGCGGCGCATGCGGCGCGATCCGTTCGCTGCGCTGGGGCTCCCTCGCGGCCGCCGGCAGCGGCCCGGAAATCGGTTCGGCCGTCGGCAGCGTGATGCGCTCAACGGTGGGCTGAATCGGCAGCGGGGCGTTCAGCGGCAGCGACATCTCCCCATCGGGAGTGTGCTCGCTGCGCTCGGATAGCAGCGGTCGGGTGGCGGTGGCGGCCGCGGCTTGCTCGAATTGTCCAATGCCGTCAACTTCGGCCAGCAGATCGTTCAGGTCCATCATTCGCCTCCCTTGGCAGCGCTCTGCGTCACGGTGACCAGGTACTTGCCGCCTTGAATGCGGGCATCACCGAGCAGCTTGGCCTGGTTGCCCACGCGGATTTCCACCGGGGCGCCGGCGTCCTGATCCAGGCAGATCACGTCCCCGACGCGCAGGTCGAGGAACTCCGCGATGCTGATCTTCGTGTTGCCCAGCAGCGCGCGGGCGCTCAACATGGTGTCGCCGATCGCGCCCAGCAATCCGAGATTGCGAAACGACATGGTGGGAGCCTCCTGGTGGGGCGGAGCCACCGCGCCCAGCACGCCGGCGCACGCCGATAAGCGCAGCACGACGACCAGCTGGGCGGAGCCTTCCGCCAGGGTAATAGTGTAAGTGGCAACAAACAGCGGCTCGCCGGCGGTCAGCTCGACCGCGCGCTCCTGGTGGCGAATCGGCAGCTCCACCTGGCCGCTCCAGCAGGAAGCGTAGACATCGACCAGCGGCTCGATGGTTTTCCCGAGCAGCTGCGTCTCGATGTCGCTCATCTGCCGGCGCTGACGGACCGCGCCGCGATAATTCAGCAGGTGATCGAGCATCGCCCCCGCCAGCCCGCCGTAGAATTCCAGGCGGCCGGCATCCGGCTGCGCCGCGGCGAAGGAGAGGGTATGCTCCGGCGCCCCGTGCCGCGCGTGGGCGACGGGGGTGGTCTCTTCGAGGGAAGACAGCGTGACGGATTGCACCGGCGCCAGTTCGCGCAGGATTTCCGCCAGTTGTGGGGCATAATTGGCATGCACGGCGTGCAGCACGCGGAGCTGGTTTTTATTCAGCGATCCACTCTGTGCGGCCGTCATAGGGCGCCGGGTTAGCACCGGCGCATTGCTCGGTATGAATGCGGTACTCACGTCTCTCTCCGTCCACGGTTCAGTCACGCGTTGGTGACTGTAGCTGCCGCTAGGTACAGGACGGGGTACAAGAGTCGTTTCCGAAACTCACACCAGTCTGCATGCGCCCAGGCGGCATACTCAACCAGGGAGTTCGTCCGTGAGGTTTACCCGCTTCGAGCCGTTCGGCTCACCGGGAACCAGTCCGTCCGGCGTGTGCCGGGAGTGGACCGAGTGTTTATTCCACAACGATTTTGAGAATGTGAGATAACCATATCGGATATTTTGAAAAAAACTTTAGCAAAGGAGAAAAAAGATAGGACCTATGGGACTTGTAAGACTAGCTTGAGGCAACCCCAGCATAAGTCCTATCAGTCCTATAAGTCCCAAGGCGTCCCCGAATCCGGTGTTATTTCTTCTTCGTCTTCTCCACCACCCAATCCCCGATAATCTTTAACGCGTCCGGCGAGAAAGTCTCTTCGATCTGCCCATATTCCTGCGGCGAGCCGGTCTCCGCTGTCTGGAACAGGTGATTCAGGTCCGGCAGCTCGAGCACCGTGAAGTCTTTCGTGCCGCTTTCTTTCAGCGCGGCGGTGATGGCGGCCAGGTTTTCCGCCGGGGTGACCTGCATGTCCTTGCTGCCGTTCAGCGCCAGCACCGGCACATGCAGCTTGCGCAGGGCGGGCGCGGGGTCGTAGGTCAGCATATGGCGCATCCACGGGCTGACGGCGAAGGCGATCTGTCCCTGGATGTAGGGTTCCGGGTCGCCCATCTGCTGTCGCTGCGCCTCGGGCAAAGCGTTGATGCGGTCCATGAAATACTGGTGCACCTTCTGCCGCGCCGTCTGGTCATCCTTGTTGTCCTTGACGATGGTGAAAATCGCCTGCTGCGCGGCGCGCTGTTCCGCCACCGCGGCGTCATCGCCGCCCATCGCCTTGACGATTGCCGCGCCTTGCAGCAGCAGCAACTGCTCACCCACCACGCCGTCGCCCGCCAGCAGCACCACGAAGGAGACGTCCGGCGTGCGGTTCGCCACCATCGGGGCCACCACGCCGCCTTCGCTGTGGCCGATCAGGCCGATATGCGCGGGGTCGGCCACGTCCATCCGCTTTTTCAGGTATTCCACGCCGGCCAATGCGTCGTCAGCGTAATCCTCCATCGTCATATTGGCGGCGTTGCCGGTGGAGGCGCCGACGCCGCGCTTGTCATAACGCAGCACGGCGATGCCGCGGCGGGTCAGGTAATCCGCCAGCACCCAGAAGGGCTTGTGCCCGAAAAGCGACTCGTCGCGGTCACTGGGCCCGGAGCCGGCGATGAGCACCACGGCGGGGAACGGCCCTTTGCCGTTGGGATAGGTCAGCGTGCCCGCCAGCCGAAGACCAGCGCGCGGGTTTTGATACACCACCGGCTCCACCTGGTAGGGAAACGGCGGCTTCGGCTCCTGCGGGCGGGGGGCGGCGGCAATACGCACCAGCACCAGCGGCATGTTCACACCTGACTGCGAAAACTGTCCGGTAATGGTGTCGCCCTTTTCGTTGAGCGTGCCCGTGAACTGCGCGCGCAGCATCGGCATCAGCATCTTCAACGTGTTGCCTTCCAGCGTCACCTTTGGCACCGGGATATCCGTCGCCCCCTGATCCAGGCTGTCCATCGTGCCGGCCAGCGTGCCGTCCGCCCCCGCGGTGATCTTAAAGACCAGCCGCAATTCCTGGTTCGGTGTCTTCAGCGTCCCCGCCCAACTGCCCGCCAACCGCGCGCCCGCATCCTGCGCCCACGCGGCGCTGATGCCGACGAGAGAGATCAATAAGATTCCGAGTATGCGTTTCATAACTACACTCCTTTGCCTAAGCCAGAGCCTTTCAGGCTCCCGCAGCCTGAAAGGCTGCGATTCGTCAGCCCAGGGCAACGCCCTGGGGAAAGGTGGCCATACGAAAGGCCAAGCCCTGTAAGGGCGGAATTCCAATATGAGCGCTACCGGTGAGAATGTCGCCCTTTCAGGGCTCGGTCCATCTTTCGACACCGGTTCCCAGGGCGTTGCCCTGGGCTGGCGAATGGCAGCCTTTCAGGCTGCAGGCAAGTTCTGTCCCTCGGCCGTTTTACTTCCCAAAGCAATACACCGCCCCGTCCCCGCTCCCGATCACCATCCGCCCATGCGCGATGGCGGGCGAGGCTTTGATCTCCGACCCGGCGGTGAATTGCCACACCTTTTTGCCGTTCTTCAGATCGAGACCGTAAAGCACGCCGTCGTCGCTGCCCACGTAGACGGTGCCGCCGGACACCACCGGCGAGGAGTCGCTGGCGCCCTTCAGCCGGAAGGTCCAACGCGTTTTGCCGTCCTTCCGCGCCAGGCAGATCACCTTCTCCGCGCGCGAGGCGAAGATGGCCGCATCGGCGGTCAGCGCCGCGGTGGCATAACACGCCCCGCCCTCCTCGCCCTGCGACACATCCCACAGCACTTTGCCGTCCTTCGCGCGCACCGCCAGGTAATCACCCAGCAGCGAGCCCACATAGGCGATGCCGTCCGCGCTGGCGGGCGCCGCCGCAAAGTTGCCGTCCACCTCCGCCGCGCTGCGCTGCTTGCCGGTCTGCAGGTCGATGGCCCGCACCTTGCCGTCGCACCCGGCGATGGTCACCACCCCGCCCGCCACGCACGGCGAGCAGTGCACCTGCGCGTCGGCCTTGAATTTCCACTTCACCTTGCCGCTGCCGGCCTTCAGGCAGTACAGGTAGTTGTCATACGAGCCGACCAGGATCACCCCCGGCGCCGGGGTAGGGGAGGAGATAACCTTCTCCTCCGCACGGAATTTCCACAACTGCTTCCCCTTCGCCCGGTCCACCGCGTAGACATTGCCGTCCTCGTCGCCGAAGAACACCGCGTTGGACACCACGCACGGCGAGGAGCTGATCGGGTTGCCCGCGTTGAAGCTCCAGCGCGGCTTGCCGTCCGCCAGCTTCAGCGCCAGCAGCTTCCCGCCCTGCGTGCCCACATACACCGTATCGCCGGCAATGGCCGCGGTGGAGACGACACTCGACCCCGTCTCGTGCGTCCACAACAGCTTCGGCGCCTTCGGCAGCGCAGTTGCCTGCCCCGTCATCCCCGGCGTCCCGCGGAACATGGTCCAGTCCTGCGGTTGGGCGAAGGCGGCGCTGGCGAGCGCGAGAAGTATGACAATCAGGTAAAAGGCACATTTCATGATGATGAGTTTCCCGACAGGTTATTTCGCCTCCTGCACGCCCGCGAGCCAGAGGCCGGAAATAGTGCCCGTTCTCATAAAGACCACTCGCATAGTGACCGTCGCTCGCGTGAACCGGATGTTGACGAAAACTTGTGAAAATGGCCAGCTTCCACTCCTGCGTGTGCCGGTGATGCGTTGATACTCTCCGTGCTGGCCGGTCAGGTCGTTCCAGATCAGGTTCAGCTGATTCGGCGGGCATGCCGTCTTCATCCGGCGGTCGAATGATGCTTCAGCCCCCTGGAAATCGCCCTGCGCCATGGCTTCGATCATCTTCACCGCTGTCGGAGTAAAATCGCCCGCCGGCCGAAGCTGCCGGTGCGCAAGTCCGGCGGCGACTGCCAGACCACACATCAGTAACACCGTCAGCATGGCGACCGCCTTCAGCGACCGGGGTTGGCCGGCATCCGGCACCCGCGCCGGGTCGTGGCGCCAGAGGATATACGAATAGATCGACAGCATGACGGTGATCACGATCATCTCGCTGAACAGCAGGACAAACCAGATCACCGAATCGTTCAGGAAGACGCCTCCCAGCAAGATCAAGCCCAACAGTACCATCATCTTCCCGCCGAAGCGGTGCGAGATGTTCCAGGAGTATTCGCTGGAGAGCGTCCACGGCGTGCGGATGCCGAACACGAAGTTACTGCGCACCTTGCCCAGGTAGTTCCCCATGACCACGAAGAGCAGGCCGAGGAATATCTGTGTGACGATCATTACGTCGATCCGCCAGCCGAGGGCAACCGCCACGATGGCGGCATGCACGATCGCCAGCAGTGCCAGCGACGCCACCCAGATGCTCGTATACGCCTTCGCCGACAGGGCGATGTTGCGCTGCCGCGGCTCGATGCGGGAGACCAGTATGAACAGCAAGACCGTCCCGAGCATCGTTAACGGCATGGCCAGCAGACCGCCGGTTTTATGGGCAAAGCCGTCTGCCTGCCCGTCCAACCCCCAGTGAATCGGGATCAGTTGCCCCGCGGGGATCTTCAACCACGCATAGGCGGAGATCGCCAGCGTGATTCCGAGTATCGCCACGCTCCAGATCAGTCCGGTCTTCAAAGGCATCTTCGTTGAGGTCGTCATGCCCCCCGCTCCTTCGGCGAGATTTGAAACGTCTCCATCAGCGCCAGCAGCGCCTCTTCCAACACGGAGACATTGAGACGATAGGTTATGGTGGTGCCCGCTTTATCTCCCTGGATCAGGTCCGCCTCTTTCAGCACGGCAAAGTGGCGGGAGATGGTGGGCTTTGTGAGATCGAAGTGGTCCGCGATCTCCCCCGCCGTCATGTCCCGCTCCCGCAACAGTTGCAATATTTTCCGCCTCGTTGGGTCGGATAGTGCCTGATAGATGCGATGCATAATTTGATATTTAGCTAACCATCTAAATACTAAATGCGATTGCTCCGCCTGTCAATACACCCTTTGCGTTCTTTGCGTCCTTGGCGTGAAACTACTCTTCCCGCAACGCCTCCAGCAATCGCCCCCTGGTCGCCGCCCGCGCCGCTAGTCCACAGGAGCCCAGCCCCACCGCCAGAATCCCCAGCAGCACGCCGACCAGCGCCCCCCAGTTCACCCGCGCCGACACCGACGCCAGGTGCGGCGCCACCGCAATGAGCGCGGTCACCGTCCCGCATAGCAATCCGGCAACCAGCAGCCCGGCATTTTCGATGACCAGCATTGCCGCCAGCTCCCGCTCGGTGAACCCCTGTGCCAGCAGCAGCGCGAACTCCTTCCGCCGCTCCAGCGCGTTGCGCAGCAGCACAATCACCAGCCCCAGTGTCCCCAGCATCAACCCCAGCCCGCCCAGCGCCAGGAAGGTGGAAAGGTAGGTGTTCTGCACCCTGGCATACGCGTTCAACAGCTCCCGCGTCCCCCGCACCTCCAACCCGAAGTCCCCCAGATTCCGCCGCAGCGCCTCCGCCACCGCCGCTTCCTGCCCGCGCGGCGTCTCGATCAGGTAATACCGCGGGCGGGTGATCTCCGGGTACAGCTTACGGAAGTGATCTTCGGAGCCCAGCAGTTCGCCGGCGAAGATGCTGCCGGGGAGGAGACCAGCGAAATACCCGTCGCGCTGTTCAGCCGATCCGTTCAGCGTCACCTTACCATCGAGCGCGGAATGCAGCGACCACATCACGCTGTCCGCATCGCCGAAGACCGCCTTGTCCGATTGCAGCAGCGACCAGGGATCGGCCGTTTTCACCTTCGTCAGCACGGTGAATCCCCCGCGCTTGGCCATCGCCGGGCTGATCCCCACCACGCGCGGCTTTTGCGCCACGGCCAGGTTCAAGCAACTGATATCGTCGCCACCGCTGTAAAGGAGCGGGTAGATGCTTACGTCTTTGAAGAGCGTTTCATCCTCCGGCGAGAACCCCAGGTGCTCGCGGCCGGCCGCGGTGCTGATATCCACCGGCAGCGGCACCGTGGAGATCGCCCGCAGCGCGAAACCGCCCGCGCCGGAATCTTTGCGGTGCACGTCCAGCCGCGAGAAGTCGCGCACGTTGGCGGCGACGGCCACGATGATGAAGCCGGCGCCGGCAAGCAGGCCCATCACCAGCAGGCTGCGTCCCCGGTTGGCGGCGGCGCTGCGCATGGCTAACCGCGCCAGGGTGGGGGAGGTTAGCGGCGCATGCAGCCAGCGTGCCAGGACGAGGTATCCACCGCAGATCCCCGCGCACAGTAGCAGCGCGCCCACTCCGAAAAACACCCCTTCCGCCGGCGCCTTCCCGCCGGTCGTCAACACGATCAGCAACACGGCCAGAATCAGTAGCCCGCCGAGGAACAGCGAGACCACGACACGCGCTGATTTCCCGGGAGCCAGGCCCGCCGCCCGCCACCCGGCCAGCAGCTCGAGTACCTGCCTCCGCCCCAGCGACCACGTGCCCCACATCATCGCCAGCAGGCCGATCATCAGTCCGGACACCCCGCCGTAAACCAGCGAGCCGGCCGTCAGGTGCAGCCACAATGCCGCCCCGCCCACCGCGCCGGCCCACCAGGAGCCCAGCGCGAAGATGACCCCCGCCGCGTAACCCAACCCGAGCGGCACTCCGAGCAGCATGCCGGCGACCGCCAGCAGCAGCCCCTCGCCCCACAGCACCCGCCGCACCTGCCCCGCGCCGAACCCGCAGGCAGCCATAATCCCCGCTTCCGCCGCCCGCCGCTCCACCGTCAGCCGCATCAGCATCGCCGCCAGCCCGACGGCTGCCAGCACCAGGAAGAAGCTCATCGCCAGGAATAATTCGCCGAAGTCGGTGGTCGCGCGTGACGCCGCCTGCGCCTGCTCGCGCACCGGCAGGAAGCGGATATAACCATCGAGTTGATTCGTAAAATCGGGTGTGAATTTCGGCGAGAAAGCGGCAGGAGACATGCCGTGCGGCGGCTGCACCTGCACCGTCGTCACCCAGTCGGCCTTCGGGTCGTCGCGCCGCCACATCGCCCGTATCGCATCGAGGCTGATGAAGGCCTTCGGCATGGTGCGGTATTTCGTCCAATACTCATCGTCCCGTGGGGTCACCCTCCGCATATCCAGCGGGAAGGGCGCCTCCCACTCGCCGATGGTGTCGGTGTCGGTAATCCCCTTCAGCGGCGGTACCAGGTTGCGATCTGCCGCCGGGCCGGCGATCTCTACGATGCCCTCCACGCGGAACGGCATCGCCTCCGTGCGGTAGCTCCCGTCCGGCTCCGGCACGAAATACTCCAGCGTCACCGACCGGCCAATCTGTATGTGAAGATCCTCGGCCGCCCAGCTATTCAGCCAGATGCCGCCCTTCGATAGCGCTGGACCGCCACCCGCTGTGAAAGTGAACTGCTGTCCCGGCTCCACCGCACCGACCAGCGCATACGCCAGGCTGGGCGGCGGAACATCGTATTTCACGCCGGGAATGGCGGTGCTGATGGTCTTCGCCAGGTAAACTGACGAGAGCGAAACGCTGCCGCCGTGTGCCTTTGCCGCCTGGCGCGCCGCAGAAACCGTGGCCTCCGGCAGCACGAATTCATCTGATTGCACCCGGAGCGTGTTGCCGTGTGGTGTAACCTGCAGGCCGTAATCGGCTGGTTGCCATAGGGGATAGAACATTGACGGCATAAATGCTGCGACGACACTGTCAGGGGTTGGCCGGCTTTGCGTTTCTTCTTCCCGGCCAAGCAACCGATCCCACAGCGGAAGCGTCGGTGTGTGGTAGTCATCCCCCTCGATCAGCAGCATATTCGCCTGCTGCTGGGACATCTCCAACGCCGTACAGAGATATGTGTTGGCGAGGAACAGGTTGCGCGGCGGCAGTGTTCCGTTCGCAAGGGTAAATCCCCCCGCGCCACGATTGGACAGTATTACCGCTACTCGCAGGCGGAGGGTGCGGAGCAGCTTGTCGCGCGAGCGGTCGGCAAATAGGTTACCAGCCGGAATGGCGCCGTTTTTCCCGATGGTGAGGAGGATGGTATCGCCAGTGCGTACCCCCAGGTCGCGAGCCAGCGCGGCGTTGACGGCTGCATCACGCCCGGAAAGTGCCGGGATGGTTTCTTTCGGGAACAGCCGGCCGAAGCGTTCATCTATCCCCAACACCGCGACGTTGGGTACTGCCGCCCCGGATTCCTGGCGAATGACCATCCCGCTGGCGGAAAATACCGGCGCATATACCGGCTGCGGTTGGCTGTTACCTTTAGGGAGACTGGCGATATACTTCGCCAGTTCATCCGCGAGCTGTGCCCGGAAAGGATGGCGGGCGATGACGGCAATCCTCGTCTTCCCCAGCCTCAATAAGGCGGTGTCGCGGATGCTGCCGGTCACAGAATCTCCCACTATCAGCGAGCCGGTGATGACCGCCGTCGCCACCGCCAGGCCGAAGAGGACGGCCAGGTTGGTGCGCCGGTAGTGCCACAGGCTGCGGGTGATGAGGCGCCAGAGGCTCACTGCGACCCTCCCTGCACGGGCGCGGCGGGGGCGAGCAGGCCGTTGCGGAGCTCGTAGCAGCGCCCCAGGCGTGCGGCCAGTTCCAGGTTGTGCGTCACCATCAGCACGATGACGCCGTCCGCGGCCAGCTCGAGGAACAGGTCGATGATTGCCGCGCCGGTGTCGCGGTCCAGGTTGCCGGTGGGTTCGTCGCAGAGCAGCAGGCCGGCGCCGTTGATCAATGCGCGGGCGATGGCGATGCGCTGCCGCTCGCCGCCCGAGGTTTGCGCGGGGAAGGCATCCGCCCGCTCCGCCACGCCCACCCGTTCCAGCAGCGTCCGCGCGCGTGTCTCGTCATCGGCCTTCCGCCCGACGGTCAGCGTGGGCAGCAGCACGTTCTCCAGCGCGGTCAATTGCGGTAGCAGGTGATGGTCCTGAAAGACGAAGCCGACCTTCCGCGCGCGGAACGCCGCCAGCTCACGCCCGGTCAGCGCCGTTACCTCCGTCTCCCCCAGCTTCACGCTGCCGGCAGTGGGCTGGTCCAGCGAGCCGGCGATGTGCAGCAGCGTGCTCTTCCCCGCGCCCGACGGCCCGACGATGGCCACCGTCTCGCCAGGCTCCGCCGCCAGCGACACCCCGCGCAGGATCTCCACTCTGCCCACGGGTGCGGGATAGGATTTGGTGACGTTCTCTATGTGAAGTGGCTCATGCATATGTCCGGTGTATCCTCTTGCCAGATCCCCGCAGATCCCGGTCCTGACAGACTTTTTACGCTCAAATTGCCCCATGTTCGGGACAAACATTTTACGCTGAAACCTATTATAACGGAGATGTCGATCAGGGTGTCAGCGTTGCAGTGGCTCGGGGGCTGGGGCAGAGCGTGGATCTTCCTTCATATACCCATTTTTATCGCTTTTTAAACCTTCTCCTGGGCTCGCAGGCGTCCCACGCCTGCCCTTGAATGGGAAGCTTCCCTGCCAGGGCAGGCGCGGGACGCCTGCGAGCCCAGGAGAAGGTCAGTCCCCGGGTGTCTTTCGTGACAGCGCCCCGGTGGGGCAGGCATTCACGCACTCTTCTGCAGCTTCCGTCAACCCTTCGAGCAGGCTTTCTCCGAACGGCACTGCCGGCCGCACATCGAAGCCGCGGCCGATGAAGGAAAGGCCGAGTGATTCCCGTCGGGATTCCGCAATGCGGATGCAAATGCCGCAGTCGATGCACTTGCCCGGCTCGTAAATGACCTTCGAATGAGTGGCATCACGGGTAAAGGTGCGGCGCTCGCCGTGGAACTTGCCGGTGTCAGCCCCGAGGGCGATGGAGAAGTTGCGCAACCGGCATGCGTGCAGCTTGCGGCAGTCGCAATGCAGGCAGCGCGCGCATTCCTGCGCCGCTTCCTCCTCCGTCAAATCCGCAGGGGCGATCTGCGAGCGAGGATCGGCGTCTTCAAGCAGCAAGGCCAGTTCTTCCGGGTGCAACCGACCCATGTGCGTGCTGAACAGCCGCCGCTCACCGCCGATCAACGGTTGCCCGGCCAGGAATTGCGTGATGGAATAGGCGGCAACACGTCCGTCGCCCACCGCGCGCACGGCATGATGCGATGGGGTGATGACGGAGCCCGCCGCAAACACACCCGTCAGGCTCGTCTGTAGCGTGTGCCGGTCGGCTATGATCCCCTTCTCGCCGATCTCCACTCCGGGGAACGCGTTTCCGCCTTCACCGGCGGCGATGAGCACAGCATCATATTCCTTGCATAACTCGTCCAGCGATGCCTTCATCTCCGGGAGGAACTCCGCGCCCAGGGCGAAGACGCGGGCGATCTCCGCATCCAGCACGGCGCGTGGCAAGCGGTCCTCCGGCATGTCGCGCCAGGCGCCGCCGGGCTGTTCTCGTGAGTCAAACAGGATGCAGGCGTGCCCCTCCTGCTGCAGGTAATACGCCGCCGTCAACCCCGCCGGCCCGGCGCCGATGATGGCCACGCGCTTGCCGGAAGACGGCTTGCAGGGAGGTGAAAACGGCTCTTTCGAGGCTAGATCCGCATCCCCAACCAACCGCTCCAGCGCGGCGATGGACACCGTCCCATCGTGCAGCGCACGCCGGCATCCGCGCTCGCAGAAGGCGGAGCAGATGCGCCCGAGCACGGCAGGGAAGGGGAGGCGCCCCTTCACCAGCGCCGCCGCCTCACGCAGCTTCCCCTCCTGCACCAGCCGGATGGTCCCCGGAATATCCACATGCGCTGGACAAGCGCCTTGGCACGGTCCGATGCAATCCCCGAGGTGGTCGCCCAGCAGCAGCTCCAACGCCGTCCGCCGCGCCGCCCGCACCTCCACGGTTTCGCTCTCGATCACCATGCCGTCGGCCACCATCGTCGCGCAGGACGGCAGCAGCCGGCCGTTGCCGTCCACCTTCACCACGCAAACGAAGCAGGAGGTCTGCGGAGACAGGCCTTCCTGGTGGCAGAGGGTCGGAATCTCGATGCCAAGCTGCTTGGCCGCCTCCAATATAGTGGTGCCGGGTGACACTTCGATATGCTGGTTGTCGATGGTTATGGATGGCATATGGTAACGTTATAGTTTCACGCAAAGAACGCCAAGGACGCAAAGAACCGACCGTGATAGGCTGAATTGTATAAAGCCAACCACTGATCATCCCGTGAACGAATTATCTAAAAAGTGATCACCAACAGCCTTTGCGTTCTTTGCGTCCTTTGCGTGAAACTCTTATTCCCTCAAATGATTCGCAAGCCGCTTGATCCCGTCTTTGAGCAACTCCTCGTTGAAGTTGATCAGAATACCCAATCGTTTATCTGCCAGCCGCAGATACGTCATAACCTGCTTGAAATGCACACGGGCAAGTCCATCGACGGATTTGATCTCGACGATCACCTTCCCTTCGACAACTAAATCAGCCCGGAACCCATCGTCCATGTGCACGCTTTCGTAGACGACAGGGATGGCTTGCTGACGCACGACATGCAATCCGCGTTTCTCCAACTCATAAGCCAATATTGTTTCGTATACAGACTCCAGCAATCCTGGTCCAAGAGCCTTATGGATTTTAATCGCTGCGTCAACAATTTGTGTGGCGATTTCGCTTTCAGTCATCTTTGCCTCCTTTTGAGTTTCACGCAGAGGACGCAAAGGACGCAAAGACTGAATGCGATCGGTTGAAATAAGTTAAAGCTAACATTTCTCTTCAGAGTGAACTATTAACAGGTGAGCGACCGGTGAAAATCCTTTGCGTTCTTTGCGTCCTTTGCGTGAAACTATTCTACCGCAATCGCTCCTACTGGGCAAATCCGTTTGCAGGTATCGCACCGCGTGCATTTCACATCATCGATCACATGCTTCTCATACGGCGCCATCGGAATCGCGTCCGCCGGGCAGGCCTGCGCGCAGCGGGTGCAGCCGATGCAATCGTCGGTGACGCGGTAGTGGATCAGCGTCCGGCACTTCCCCGCCGGGCAGCGCCCCTGCAAGTGTGCCTCGTATTCGTCCCGGAAGAAGCGCAGCGTGGAGAGCACCGGGTTCGGCGCCGTGCGCCCCAGGCCGCACAGGCTGCCTTTCCCCACCATCACCGCCAGCTCCTCCAGCTTTTCCAGGTCGCCGTGATGGGCGTGCCCGGTGCACAGCCGCTCCAGGATGTCGAGCATGCGCCGCGTGCCGATGCGGCAGAAGGTGCACTTCCCGCAGGACTGGTGCTGGGTGAATTCCAGGAAGTAGCGGGCGATATCCACCATGCAGTCGCCGTCGTCGATCACCACCAGCCCGCCGGAGCCCATGATGGCCCCCAGCGAGGTGAGCGACTCGTAGCTGACCGGTGTGTCCGCCAATTCCGCCGGGATGCACCCGCCCGACGGCCCGCCGATTTGCACCGCCTTGAAGCGCCGCCCGCCGGGAACCCCGCCGCCGATCTCCTCGACGATCTCGCGCAGGGTGATGCCCATCGGCACCTCGATCAGCCCGCCGCGCGCGATCTTGCCCGCCAGCGCGAAAACCTTTGTCCCCTTGCTCTCCGGTGTGCCCAGCGCGGCATATTCCTCCGCCCTGTGGCGAAGAATCCACGGCACGGTGGCGAAGGTTTCCACGTTGTTGATCAGCGTGGGCAGGCCATGCAGGCCCTTTTCCGCGGGGAAGGGTGGGCGCAGTGCCGGCATCCCGCGCCGGCCTTCCAGGCTGGCCAGCAACGCCGTTTCCTCACCACAGACGAACGCCCCCGCGCCTTCCATCACGCGCAGGTGCAGGTCGCCGAACAGGCCGCGCTCTGTACCACGCTCAATCGCCTCGCGGATGCGCCGCACCGCCAGCGGGTATTCGGCGCGGATATACAGGATCGCTTCCCGTGCGCCCACCGCTCGCGCCGCAATGCCAATACCCTCCAGCACGCGGTAGGGGTAAGATTCCAGGATCATGCGGTCCATGAACGCGCCGGGGTCGCCCTCGTCGCCATTGCAGATGACGTATTTCGTCTCGCCCGGCGCCTGTGCCGTCAGCGTCCACTTTTTCCCGGTGGAGAAGCCGGCGCCGCCCCGGCCGCGCAGGCCGGACGCGGTGACCATCCGGATGATCTCGTCCGGTTGCATCTCCCGACACCGCTCCACCGCCTGGAAGCCTTCATGCGCCAGGTATTCATCCAGGTCCAGCGGGTCCAGGTCGCCGCAGTGCTCGGTGGCGATATGTTTCTGCCGCCCCAGGAACGCGCACACCGGCGCGTCGCGGGTGTCAAGGGCGTAACGCGTGACCGGCTCCCACGTCTCATCGGTAAGCAGCTTATCCAGCGCAGTGGAGATGGCGGACGTAATCGCCTTCAGTCCGCGCGGCTTGAAATGCCGGCGGATAATGCCTTCCGCGTCCTCTGCCCGCGCGCGGGCGTAAAAGGCCGGCTCGCCTACAGGCGGAATGATCTCCACCAGCGGCGTCTGGTGGCACATCCCCACGCAGCCCACCGGCTTCACCACCGCCGGGGCGTTCAAATCGTGGATGGCCTGCTCCAGCGCGGCACTTACCTCCAGGCTGCCCCCCGCCACGCAGCAGGAGCCGACGCCGATGCGGATCTCCGCCAGCCCGTCCGTCTTCTCCTGCGCTTCTCCCTGCCGCCGGCCCACCAGCCCGCGCCGCTCCAACTCCAGGAAATCCGCCAGTGTACCCGGAATGGTGTCCGGGGTCTGGTGGCCGTAAGTCACGCCGTCGATCTGCACCACCGGCGCCAGCGTGCAGCAGCCCAGGCAGGCCACCTTCTGCACGGTGAAGGTGCCATCCCTGTCAGTATCCTCGCCTTCGCCCAGCGTCAACTGGCGGCACAGCGCCTCGTAAACCAGCTCCGCGCCCTTCACGTGGCAGGCGGTGCCGTTGCACAGGCTGACCAAGTGGCGGCCGACGGGTTTGTGGCGGAACTGCGTGTAAAACGTGGAAACCCCGGCCACCTGCGCGGGCGTGATCTCGGAGATCTCGCACAGCCGCTGCAGCGCCTCCCGCGGCAGGTAGTGGTAATGCTGCTGGATCGCCTGCAGAATCGGGATGAGCGCCTCCGCCCCGCGCCCGTGCTCGGCAACGATGGTATCCACGATCGACAGATCGAGGCCGGAATCTATATTCAACTGGTCAATCGTAGAATTCACCATAAATCCTGCGTAACATGTAAGACTCTCAGTCTGGAAGGGTGCGAGAGCCCCGCCTTAAACCAGGAAAGCTGCGGAAGGTACATTCACAGTCTGGAAGGAGGCGAGAGCCCCGCCCGATTACAGGTAAGCTTCGCTAAATTCGAGCGGGGCTCTCGCCTCCTTCCAGACTGAGAATCTCGCTTCCACCGCTTACCTGAAGCCGCTTTGTCTACCCCTTCTTCCCAATGCAATACAGGTTATACTTCCCGCGAATATAAATCCGCCCGTTCACGAACGCTGGTGAGCAGTTGGACGGCTCGCCCAGCGCCGCCGTGCCCAGCTCCTTATACGCCCGCCCGCCGGACAGGAAGTGCATCACGCCTGCCGAGTCCATCAGGAAGATGCGGTCGCCGACCACGGTGGGGGAGGACTTGAATTCGTTGTCCACCGTCTCCGTCCACACCTTCTTGCCAGTTTTCGCATCGACGGCGGTGATGGTGCCGTAGGTATACACGATGTAGACCAGCTCGCCGTTGCTCACCGGGCTGACAATGTCCGGCAGGTCGTCCGGATACAGCCAGGCCACCTTGCTCTTCGTCACGGTGCCGGCGCCGTCCGGCTTGATCGCCGCCAGGTTCGCGCCTGAATTGACGGCGAATACCTGCCCGCCGGCAAACACCGGCGAGGGGGCGACGTCGCCGCCCAATACCTCCGCGCGCCACAGCTCCTTGCCGTCCTTCGGGTTGTAGGCGATGACCCACGGGTTGGCGCAGGTGATGAGCTCATCCCTGGCGCCGGTGTTGATGACGATGGGCGTAGCCCAGGCATTGGGCACCGGCCGTTTCGTCTTCCACTGCTGTTGCCCGCTGGCTATGTCGAGGGCGATGAGTGCGGATTTGCCGTCCTCCGCCGCTGTGCCCTGGTCGAACTGGATGATGAGTTTGTTATGATACATGGCCAGCGAAGAGGCGAGACCATACGCGTTGTCCGGCTTGCCCATGTTCTTCGCCCACAGCCGCTTGCCGCTGAAGTCGAAGCAGGCCAGGTCGCCGTCGGCGAACATGACGGCGGCATGCTTGCCATCCGTCACCATCGTCGGGCAGGCATAGCCGGTGTCCTCCATCACCTGCAGCGGGCTCTTGTCGGCGCAGGAGAGATCGGTGACCGGCTGCTTCCAGCGCAGCACGCCGGTGTTGGCGTCGAAGCAATACACCTCGCGCTGGTGTTCGTTCGCGCCGGAGAGGAACACCGCGTCGCCCCACACCACCGGCGAGCTCTCGCCCGGCAGCGGCACTTTCGTCTTCCACAGGATATTCGTGCCCTTTTTGCCGTCCCAGGTCGCGGGCACGTCGATGCTCTTCGCGATGCCGCTGCCGTCGGCGCCACGGAAGGCCGGCCAGTTCTTCGCCAGCTCCTCCGCACTCGGGTAATCCCCCTGCGCGGGAGGCGGAGCGGCGCTCGCCAGGTATTGCGAGGAGACATCATTGCGCGACAGCAGCGCCAGTCCCACCAGCACCCCCGCCAGCATGACGCCGGCCACCGTCACCGCATACCGCCCGCCGGCGGCGATGGGGCGCGGGTCGGGCACGGCATCCTGCGGCTTGGGATTGCGGAAGCGGTATTGCTTCACAATTTTCACCGCCAGCACGAAGACCAGCAATCCGCCGATGAGCAGCAGCGCGCCGCCTTCCGCCAGCGCGCGCCGGCGGAAGAATCCCTGGCGCAATTGCAGGTCCACCTGGCGCAACTGCGTCTTCAGCCCCTCGTCTTTGGGGTGCGTGCGCAGTTCCTGCTTCAGCGCGGCGATTTGGCCGGCCTTGAGCGTCGTGACCGGCACGCTGCGCCAGCCGTTGATTACCAGGATGGCGAACACCAGCGCGGAGAAGACTCCCGCGATCGCCGCCACCCGCACCGCTGTCTCATGCCAGGAATTGTTCATTGGATTTTCTCCAGCACTTCCGCCGGGGCGTGCTCCTCCGGACAGAAGCGGTAACAGCGCCCGCAGGCCACACAGGCGGCAGGGTCGGCCTCGTAATCCGTGCGCCGCCGGCGAATCGACAGGAAGACCAGCTTCAACCCGATCACCAGCCCGATCCACCCGCCCAGCAGCAGGCCGCCGAAGTCGAACTGTTTGCGGATTTTCGCCGCATTTTGCAGCAATTCATCGACGGGCTGTCCGTGCCGGTGGAAAGCGTCGCTCTCCAGCGTGGTGCCCTTCACCTTGCCGTGCTCCTCCAGCCACACGCGGTTCGCCACGCGCACAGTGGTGTGCTGCCCGGAAAGCACGGCGCCGCCGAAATACCCCAGCGCCCCGCCGGCCGCCAGCAGCACGGGTAACAGTATCAAATATAATACCAGCCGGCTCTTCCCTTCGCGCCGCCCGCCCGGGTTTTCCGCCGGGGTGGGGGGGCGAATGGCGCCGTAGGGGCAGGCGTCCTGGCACATGTGGCACTGCACGCACGCCTTCGGCGCGATGCGCACCCGCCAGCGCGCAAAGGGCGCCAGCCAGCGCAGCAGCACCCCGTACGGGCACAGGAACCGGCAATACGGCCGCCCGACCACCGTGCTGAGCGCCAGCATGCCGGCGGTGATGCCCAGCATCAGCGGCGTGCCGCTCATGCGGTAGATGGCGATGAACGGATCATACCGGCAGATCAGAAAGCCGCTGCCGGTGGCGGCAAAGAGCACCGCCGCGCCCAGGTAAATATACGGCAGTACGCTCAACGCGTGTTCCAGCCAGGCGGGCACTTTCAGCGGCTTCAGCAGCACGATGTCCTGCGCCGCGCCCAGCGGGCACACCCCTGCACAAAATACGCGCCCCACGAACAGCGCGGCGGCCAGCGGCAGCAGGAAGAACGCCGCCACCACGAAGGGCAGCGCATATTGCGGCTGGCCGATGGCCAGCGCCACATTCTGGATCGACCCCACCGGGCACACGCAGCCGTGGCGAACGAAGCCGAAGTAGGCGATGCAGCCGAGGGTCAGCGCGAACACTCCGCGCCGGGAGCGCCGCTTCAACGTCAGATATGCCGCCAGCGCCAGCGCCACTACCAACAGCGAGATGTCCAGCGCCACTGGCCACACCGTGTGCGGCGGCGGGTTCTGCACCACCGGCGCGTGGTAGTTACTCTCGAACTCCGGCGGCGGGAAGCGCTCCTCGCCGAAGGCAAACGTCGGCAGGATCAGCAGCAGCCAGCAATAAATCGGGTACAGGCGCTTCACCCGGACGGCCCCCTGCCTTTCAGAAGATACGGGTGGTCGGCGGGCACGCGCACGAAAGCCTGCGCCGGGCAGGCGGTGGCGATGGCGCACTGGTTGCAGTTCACGCAGCGGTCATGCCGCACCTGCAGGAAGAGCGAGCCGTTGCCGAAGGCGTTGCACCCCTTCACGCACTTCGCGCAGCCGATGCACAGCGGCTCGTCGATCACATACTGATAGTACGGGTCCTCCACGAAGCTGCGCGTGATGGCGCCGGTGGGGCAGCGCTGATTCTCCGCGGCAGTGTCCATGTTGTTCGGGTTGTCCTCGAAGAAGCCGAAGCACAGCTCGCAGTAGCCGCATTGGGCGTAGGCGTGCACCGCCTTCACCGCTGACGGCGTCAGCACGCACGAAGTGGCGCACAACTCGCACTCAGTGCACTTTTCCGGGTCGATCTGCCAGACGGTGTCGGCAGCGGTCGTCGCCTTCCCGCGCAAGGCCAGCGCGCCCAACCCGCCGGCGGCCGCCAGTGCCACCAGCCCGCGCAGCCCGTGCCCGAGCACCTCGCGCCGGGTTATTGCTTTGCGTTCGTCCGCCATGTCCCCTCACTCACCCCCGCCCGCTTTGCCGAAAGGGCCTGCGGCAGCCCGCAATCGCTGAACGCCGAGCAGCCGCGGCAGATGCCGGAGTTCACGCACGTCTCCTTGCCGCGCCGCCCAACCAGCAGCGCCGTGCCCCCCGCCAGCACCGCCAGCAGCGTCATGCGCCCGATATTCTTCAAAAACCCGCGCCTGGATTCGTCGAATTCAGTCATCGTTGTTCCTGGGAGCGCGGACCTCTGAGTCCGCGCGTGTCTTCTTCATAAACACGTGCACCGTCCCGTCCCCCCGATCCAGCACATACACCTGTCCCTGCTCGTCCGTTGCCACATCCAGCGCCCCGTCCCTCTCACTAAAGGCATCCGGCCCCGCGACGACGCAATCAAATGCACCGTCCGCCCGATACACCTTCACCCGCTTCAACCCCTTCTCCGTGGTCACGATGCGCCCGTCCTGCAGCAGCGCGAAATCGGTCGGGTTGCAGCACCCGCTGAACCTTTCGACCCCCATCCCGGCCTTCCCCCACGAAGAGAGCAGCCGCCCGTCTTTCGCGTAATGCTCCAGCCGGTGCCGCCCCGGGTTGGCGACCCACACGGTGCCATCCTTCGCGGCCGCCACATCCAGATGCGGGCTGGGCACCACCAGGCCGGGAATGCGGCCGAGCAGCTTGCCGGATCGATCGTAATGATACACGACTCGCGCGCCCGCGTCAGCCGCCCACACATCGATTCCCGAGATAGCGAGCGACGTCAGATAGGCCTGCTTTCTCGGCACCGTCCAATGTGCGATCTGCTTCCCATACTTCGCAGAAATATTGACCGATCGTTGTGCGCCGACGAGCAGGCTTCCGTCCCCGGCAACGGCAATACAGGCAGGCGCTTCATCCTGTGATTGAATATTGTTCTGCTTTCCCGCCCCATCAAACAATATCACGGAACTGTCGCCGGCCGCATACAGGCTACCATCACTCGCTACGGCAATCCCCCGCGCCTCATGCAGGCCGGTTTGGATCGACCGCACTTCTCGATACTGAATCAGCGCGGGATCAATCGTCTGTATCTCAGGACTGATCGACTGGTGTGCAAGTTCCCTCCGCTGCCGTACTCCTTGCACGCTCAACACCACCAGCACGGCGCAAATCACGAAGGCGACTCCCGCCCCCGCGATCTTCGTCCACCACTCGATTTTCTGCTGGCGATTGTCCATCATTACTGGGCTCGCAGGCGTCCCGCGCCTGCCCTTCTACATCAGCTTATCTCTCAAGGCAGGCGCGGGACGCCTGCGATCCCAGGAAGTCTATTTCTTCCGCACGTCCAAACACACCATCCGCGTCAGGTCCCGCACGATCAGCCGTCCGCCTGCCAGCGCGGGCGGCGCCCAGGAATCGCTCCCGGTCAGCACCTTCGCCTCCGCCAATTGCTGGTAACCGGCGGGCGTGGCTTCCGCCAGCGTCAGCAGGCCGGTGTCGTTCATCACGTAGATCATCCCGCTGGCGATCATGTAGGGGCCGAGCCCGAAACGCTTGGTGTTGCCGCTGGTCCACAGCGTTTTGCCGTTGAGGTCGATGCATGCCAGCTTGCCGTCCGGGAGGACGCCGTAAATGTGATCTTTATACAGGATGGGCGTCTGCTGGCCGGAGCCGAACTGGTCCGGGGTCAGTCGGAAGAGCGGCGTCGCGGTGATCTGCTCCCCCTGCGCCTTGAGCTGCAGCATCATGCTGCCGGCATTATAACCGCCGGTCAGGAAGATGCGCCCACCGGACAGCGGGATGGGGGTGGGGATGGTGGCGATTTTGATCTGCCACTGGTCGGTCTTCCACAGCACGCGGCCGTCGTCGGCGGAGACGCCCACCACGCCGCCCACCGCGGTGTAGACATACATGCGCTTCCCGTTGAAGGTCATCGGCATGATGGAGGCGTGCGACATCGGCCAGTTGTCCGGGTTGGGCGTCTCCCACAGCACCTTGCCGCTGGCGCAATCCACCGCGACCATCAGCTTCGTGCCGCCGGGGGCGAGAATGGCGCGGCCGTTGTCGATGATCGGGCATTGCCCGGCGTACCACGGCGGTACCTTCGTGCGGTACTTGCGCACCAGGTCCATGCCCCACTTGTAGTCGCCGGTGACCGCATCCACGCAGATGACGTGGCATTTCGGCCCCAGCGAGACGACGTATTTGTCGGTCACCGCCGGCACCGTGCGCGACATGCCGTGGTTGCGCTTCACCTTCACCGGGTAGGCGCGCCGCCAGATCTCCTTGCCGTCCGCCAGCGACAGGCAGCGCAGCACGTCGTCCCGCGCCTGCTGATCGTAATCCAGCACGTACACCCGTCCCGCGCGCACCGCCGCCCCGGCATAGCCTTCGCCCAGCTTCACCGACCATAGCACCGGCGGCCCGCCCGCCCCCCACTGGCGCGCCAGCGGCACCGTTTCTTCGCTCACCCCGTCCATCTGCGGCCCGCGGAACCCGGGCCAGAGGCCGGGCAGCTGTGCGGGAACGCCATCCGACTTGGTGAAAGTGCCGGCGAGATTGACGCTGGGCGCCTGTCCGGCAGGGGGCGCGTTGTCCAGTCCCGGCACGCGCAATTTCATGGGGAGTGCATGCCCGCCACCCACCCACGCCGCCAACGCGGCGAGAGCGAGCAGGGCGACTAACCCGGGGATGACCAATGTTATCCGTTGTGACTTCATAAAAGCGATGATATTCTACCAGAATGGAGCTGTTGTTAGTATACCCTACCGCGTCACCTTTGACCCGTCAAGTAAAATACTCCTAAATCATACTCTGACTCTAACTCTCACTCATCCTCCCATCTTCGCATAAGTCCTATAGGTCCTATAAGTCCTATCTATACCTGATCAACCGCCTTCTTGCAATAATTTCTCCTCCCTAACAGGTATTCACCCACCGCAGTCGAATACCCTCAATTGCGGGAGGGTCACATGCGGGTTGCTACTGAAGCCGTCGATGCCGTGGTACTGGCAGGCGGATTGAATGAAATTCAACTCTTTGAAGGCGATGGGAAGGGATATAAAGCGCTGTTGCCGTTCGGCGACCGGCTGGCCATCCACTATACCCTCGACGCCCTCCGCGCCGCGCCCAACGTCAAGCGGGTGGCGGTGGTCGGCCCGGTGGCGAAGCTGCGCCCCGCGCTGGCGAACTATACCGACGTCGAGCTGATCGAGGGCGGCGAGACGATTATGGACAGCATCTACAGCGGGCTGCAGCACTTTGCCGCCTCTCCGATGGTGCTGATGGTCACCGCCGACTTGCCGTTGGTCACCCCCGCGGCGATCGGCGACTTCCTGGCGGCCTGCGGCCAGGTGGAATTGACGTATGCGGACAACATGTTCTTCGCCGTTGTTCCCGAGCGCAGTTATACCGGAGTATATGCCGCGGCGCCCAAGGCCTTCAACCGCTTCAAGGACATCGCCATCTGTCACGGCAACCTGTTTCTCGTCGATCCGCGTCTGCTGAAAAATGCCCATGCCACCCGGCGCATGAACGCCTTGTATAACGCCCGCAAAAACCCCATCTCCTCCGCCCTCGCCGTCGGCTTGAGCGTGGGAATGACCTACGTGCTCGGCGTGCACATGTGGCACCTGCTGACGCTGAACCACATGGCAAAGATCGCCTCCCGCCGCTTCGAGATCGGACTCATCCCGGTTGTGATCGATCACCCGGAAGTGACCGTCGACGTCGATGAGCCGGCCGATTACGCCTTCGTCGTCGAGCAGCTCGGCCTGCAGCCGCCCCCCGCCGCCGACGCCGGCCCAGACACCCCGCCGCTGCCGCACCCGCCGACGGCTTGACTGCATCTATGTCCGACCAGTCCGACAGTCCGACCAGCCCAACCAGCTCGACCGGCGTCTCTCCGGCATTTCCCCTCCATTGACGAATAACCCCAAAATTCGCTACCCTTAGTACCGTTCAGCAAGGCGAAAATACAAAGGCATTCTGCACTTTGCATTTTTCATTTTGCATTTTGCATTCCCATTTGGAGGTATCGTCACCGTGGCCAAGCTACGTGGAAACGCGATCGTCGGGCAGTCCGGGGGGCCGACGGCCGTCATCAATCAGAGCCTGGTGGGCGTCATTGAGACCGCCCACAACATGCCGGAGATCGAGACCCTGCTCGGCGCCCGCCATGGCGTCAAGGGCATTCTCGGCGAGAGTTTCGTGGACCTGTTCAAGGAGACAAAGGAGACGCTGGAAGCGGTCGCCGCCACCCCGTCCTCCGCGCTCGGCTCCGTCCGCAAGAAACCGACCAAAGATGAATGCCTCCAGATGTTCGAAGTGATGAAGAAGAACAACGTGCGCTACTTCTTCTACATCGGCGGCAACGACTCCGCGGAGACCGCCCACATCGTCAACCAGATGGCCACCGAGTCGAATTACGAGCTGCGCTGCTTCCACGTGCCCAAAACGGTGGACAACGACCTGCGCGTCACCGACCACTGCCCCGGCTACGGCAGCGCCGCCAAATTCGTTGCCGGCGCCTTCATCGGCGACAACCTGGACAACCGCTCGCTGCCCGGCATCAAGATCAACGTCATCATGGGCCGCCACGCCGGCTTCCTCACCGCCGCCTCCGCGCTGGCGAAGGACCGCGACGATGACGGGCCACACCTGATCTACCTGCCCGAGCGCCCCATCACCCGCGCGCAATTCGTCAGCGACGTGAATGAGGTGTATTCGCGTTATGGCCGCTGCCTGGTCGCCGCCTCCGAGGGCATCATGGACGCCGATTCCGACCATAAGACCTTCACCGAAATCATCATGGAAGAGGCCGCCGAAATCGAGCGCGACACCCACGGCAACGTGCAGCTCTCCGGCTCCGGCGCGCTGGGCGACTGGCTGGTCAACTTGCTGAAAACCGAGCTGGGCAGCAAGCTCCGCGTCCGCGCCGACACCTTCGGCTACCTGCAGCGCTCCTACCCCGGCGTCATCAGCGAAGTCGACGCCGCCGAAGCCCGCATGTGCGGCCGCAAGGCGGTGGAATTCGCCACCCAGCAGGACGTGGACGGCAGCGTCTCCATGATCCGCACCGGGACGGACGGCGTCTACGGCATCGAGTATGTCTGCACCGAGCTGAAGGAAGTGGCGAAGGAAACGAAGTGCCTGCCGGACGAGTATATCGCCTCCACCGGCAACTACGTCACCCCCGCCTTCATCGACTACGCCCGCCCGCTGGTCGGCACCCTGCCCACCGTGGGGTATTTCGAGGGGATGCGGTAAATTCCGCGCAAACCGCAGAGCATGCAAAGAAAAGGCGGGCATCCGATATCCGGGTGCCCGCCTTATTTGTGAGCGATAAAACGTGCACGCGCGCGTGATGATAGGTCGTCAAACTCTACCTCAACCGTCACCGCATCTCCTTCATGTAATTGATCGATCACTTCAGGGGCGATAAAGGGTTCACGGAAGTAGATATCCGCGCCGCCGTCCAGCCGGGTAATGAAGCCATACCGATATCCCTGCGCATGTGTCATCAGGCGTTTGATTGTGCCGTCCACCGCGCCATTTTCACCCGGTGGAGGAGGTGATGAGGAGTAGGTATTGAGTAATCGCTGTATCTTGCTGCTTCCTGGCGCCACCGTCAGCGCCCGCCGGCACAAGGCCCGGGCGTCTTCCGGGCGGTGGCACGCTTGAAGGGCATCAACCAGCGTCGGTAGCACGATTTCAACTCCGCGGCGATTTTGCAATGCCTCCTCGATTTCGAAAGCCCGTGTCAAAACCTTCGCCGCTTCCTTCGCCTGCCGTTGATGAAGGAGCGCTTTGCCAAACGCGGTGAGCGCCATCGCCAGATGCCGCCGGTCATCGAGTCGTTCCCCGATAGCGATACTTTCTCGGAAGGCCTCTAATGCTTCGGCATGCTTTCCCTGCTGCTGCAACACCCCGCCCAGGCTGTTGAGCACCATCGCCAACCCGCGCTGGTCATGCAATTCCTCGGCAATCACCCGGCTGCGCTCGAAGACGTCCACCGCTTCCGCGAACCGCCCGAGCCGCTGCAGCGCCCCGCCCAGGCTGTTGAGCACCATCGCCAGGCTACGCTGGTCGTGCAATTCCTCGGCAATCGCCCGGCTGCGCTCGAAGGCCTCCACCGCCTCCGCGAACCGCCCGAGCCGCTGCAGCGCCCCGCCCAGGCTGTTGAGCACCATCGCCAGGCTGCGCTGGTCGTGCAATTCCTCGAAGATCGCCCGGCTGCGCTCGAAGGCCTCCACCGCCTCTTCGAACCGCCCGAGCCGCTGCAGCGCCCCGCCCAGGCTGTTGAGTACCATCGCCAAGCCATGTGTATCCTTCTGCTCGATTTTAATATCGCGGCTGCGCTCGAAGGCCTCCACCGCCTCCGCGAACCGCCCGAGCCGCTGCAGCGCCCCGCCCAGGCTGTTGAGCACCATCGCCAGGCT
>Ga0172369_10000350_pt1 | contig 69561 bp, 76 predicted proteins | sample LakKiv25m_FD_114539 | JGI IMG/M metagenome (GOLD analysis project Ga0172369, IMG submission 114539) | Freshwater microbial communities from Kabuno Bay, South-Kivu, Congo - kab_022012_11.25m | ecosystem: Environmental > Aquatic > Freshwater > Lake | place: Democratic Republic of the Congo... | reverse complement strand
ATCCCGGAATTGTTCCTCCACTAGTTCCTGCACCCACGCATTCTTCCATATATAAATTTCCAGAACCGTCCCCCACTACATTACCTAGAGAATAACTATATCCAGATTGCCATGTATCGGGTGCCACAAAGGTTGCTCCATTATAATATTCATAAACGGGAGTTGCCGTATAATAACTTGGATCAATTCGATTCCATCCACTAGGTAAGTCTCCAGCATTCTTCTTAATACTAATCCAAAAATTTCCAAGAGTAATCTTCTTAGTAGCTCCAGTAGAATAATCATTAATGTTTATAGTATCGGCATTAACAATTTCAGTTACCTCACTAGAAGAAGAACCTATACTTTTAGCTACATTCGCTAATGTAATCTTTTTTGAAAGATTTGTACTAGTATCAACTCCCATTAACAGATCGCTACTATCCATACTTGTCTGTTCTGTAAATTCTGATACTTTACTAGCCATATCAATATCTCCTGTATATTTTTTTAATTTAAAAGTAAAATATAAACAAAATCCCAAAAATATTAGATTAACAATTGTTAATATAATTATCATAATAAAATTCTCCTTTAATACGAAAATCCGTATATAGGAATAGTGGTGAAACTTACTGATAAATCGGCGGCAGTTCTAGTACATGATACATTATCATATTTATATACCTGAATAGGATCCTCTTTTAATATAATAGAATGTCCTGGTGAAAATGAAGAATATGGGACTTCTGACCATTCTCCAGTAGAGTCTGGTTGTATTCCAGTACTATTTCTATTCACACATATCGAAACGCCATTCGCTAATATATTAATAAAATTATTAAATCCGCCATCATTGGTTTTAGTTTTTACGCTGTATTCTACCACATAACTAGATGGTAAATTCCACCTAAAAGATCTACCATATTTATCTAGCAGATCTATATCTGAAGCATCGCTATTCCAGTTTCCAGAAAAATTGAAATTAAATTGTTCACAGATATTTGGATTTCCTATCCACATATCAGTTATAGTGTACGCACCACCACTTGTTAAATTTGTAAGAGGTTCTCCACTCACAGATATTCTAGTGGGGTTTACCAATTTTAACATTCTAGGCATTCTTGATATATTACCGGAACCATCTGTATATTCTATTATCATAGGACAACCCGCATATATATGCAGATATGCAGAAAAATCTATAGTCGTTTCTATTACAGTATATCCACGAGCGCACCAAACAACATGTGAATTATCCACAACATCAGTTCCTTCTGTTAAAGGAAAAATTGGTTTTGAGGCACCAGTAACTCCAGTGGAACTAACACATTCGTACATATAAGAATATGTAGATATACTGGGTTCTTTTACTACGCTGTGTAATGAATATGTATGATTTGCTTCCCAATTGGGTGGTATCACAAAACTAGATCCATTATAATATTCAAATACTGGTACGGAGGTATAATATGATGGATCGATTCTATTCCATCCACTAGGTAAGTCTCCAGCATTCTTCTTAATACTAATCCAAAAATTATCTAAATTTATTTTTTTTACTATACCACTACTAGAATCGTTTATATTTGCTGTATCATTCCCGATTATATCTGTAACAGTAGACGCTAAATTTCCTATACTTTTAGATACAGAAGGGATAGTTATTTTTCTAGATCCACTCGTACCGGCGCTTACATCCACTGAATATAAATAATCTACTGCATCTAAGGAAGTAATAGAATTTAACTGTGATACTTTTATTCTATCAGGCATAATTACAATACTCCAAATAATTCTTAAATGTTTTCAATTTTAAATTTATCCTCAATTAATGCATTTTAACTATATTCATAAACTAAATTCCCACAGTCCCATATCCTATCGTAACCGTTGAGTTGCATATTTTGCCACTCTGTTAAGTTGGAATCAAAGGATTCTAGTTTAGATTCTAAAAGATGCTTTTGGAATTGTAATCTATTTTCTCTATATTTATAATTTTTTGTATAGTAATATGCGGGAATAGTACTTCCTAATAATCTAAATCCAGAATATTTATACGAATCTCCAGTACCGAATCTTCTATCTACGTAGGTAATAATGGGTTTTGAATTAATTTTAGATAACAATTTTGATAATCCACCAACTACCACAGTATCTAATTTATTACAAAACCTAAGAATTTCAAATTCGTATTTTTTATTAAATCGAGGTTTTCCGTAGGTTAATACGGAAACTAATTCGTTATTATAATATAGACCTAAATGAGATCCATTAATATATCCCTGAAGATGATTAGAATCTAAGAAGTTAAATACTTGTTCTCGAGGAATTATCGTAACATTACATTTTCTGGCTGGAATCTTGTTTGTTATTAAATTTAGTTTGGATCTGATTATCGACTTGACTATCTCTTGTTTATTTAACCATTCATCCTCGAATATATGAATTAGTTTTATATTTTTATCTAAACAGTCCTTAGTTTTATTTAAATGATAATACTTATCCTTCCCACCAGACAATTCCGAATGCCAATACAATCCATTAAATTCTATGGCTAATTTTTTAGAAGAAATATAGATATCCAATTCTTTAGGAGAGATAATAGATCTATTATTTTTTTCTATTTCAATTTCTAGAGATTCCATAAAATTATATAATTCTTTTTCTAGATTAGAAATTCCACAATGAATGGGAAAACAAATTAAACATCTAGGAATTTTCCCATTATCTAAATTATCCTCAAATACATTACCGCATTTAGTACAAATCCATGTCATTTTTTTTGTAAAATGATTTTTCTTAAATTCATTTAAGTCAAAATTTGGAGAAACTATTCCTCTCAACCTATCAGAATTTAATAATCTATTATAATATTTCTCCAAAGAAACGTTTTTTATTTTACTTATTATTTCTTTGGATTTGAATGGATTATCCACATTATATTTTTTTAAAAATATCTTTCTTATTTTTTCTTTTATTATATTAGAGTTTAGAGGACTTGTAGTTCCATATTTTTTTAGACACGTTTGTCTATTTTTTTCTTTAACAATTTCGGATTGAGAAGAAAATTCTGTTCCATATTTAGATAAACAGGTTTTTTTTGATTTTTCTTTTGCCTCTTTTGATTGCATAGAATAATTAACGCCAAAATTCTTTAAACAAGTCTGTTTCTTTTTCTCTTTAATAATATCAGATTGACTAGGATTTTCTACACCAAATTTTCTAATATTTGTTTTTTTTATTTTTAGTATAATTTTATCATTTCCAAATACGTTCGTAGATCCATATTTTTTTAAACAAGTTTCTTTTATTTTTGTTTTAACATCTTCACATTGAAGTGGATTTAAAGTTCCAAATTTTTTTAAGCATGTGGATATTCTCTTCTGTTTTGTCTCAACTGAAGACATTCCACATTTCAACGAACAATATTTCTGATATCCTTTTTTCAAACTTAAGAACGGAGTTTCTTTTTTACAGTTTTTACATTCATTATTCTCGGTTGCAAGATATGTATCGTAATATTTTTTAACAGTAATATTATGTTTTTTGATATGTCTACTTAAATACGCATAATTGGAAAATTTTTTATCGCATATTCTACACACAACATCCATATTATATATCCAATTCTTTATTTTATTAATTTTACTATATATATAAAATGTTGAATAAACGAAGAGTATAAGTATTCTTCATTAAACTAGGAATCAGATCCTTTAAAATCTTATCTTTATACCCAAGAAGGGTTCTATCATCCTCTTTTATTTTTTATGTTACCCAAGAAACAGATAGATAATTTCTTTTTCCTATAGTTGGATTATCTGGGTCATAATACCATGTTTCTATGACCTCGTATTCTAGTGGACTTCTAGCACTTTCAGTTATTAAATATCCCCCATCTTCTGAAAGAATTTCGTCTCCGGATTCTGTTATTAAAAAATCTCCTCCGTATCTCTTTACTTGAGCGGCTCCAAGAAATAAATAATTATCCTGATAAGTTTCAAATATAGAAGTATCCCTTAATATTCTATAATATGCATTTGGAGGCGGATAGGATCTATCATAATTATAGTACAAAAGCATATAATAATTTCCTTCTTCTATCATACCAGGAATTTCATCCAGATAATAATCATTGTCCTCAAAATCAACAAACCCTTTACTGTCAGTCACATGTATTAAAACATCATCTTTTATAGCTAATCCAGGACCAAATGTAACAACAGAATAACTTGTAGTATCTAATAATTCATCTCCAAATAGAAACGAAGTATCAAATATTAAGACATCAGTTCCACCTGTAAATATTCTTGTAAATCTATTTAACGTAGAAGAAAAACGTTCTTCAGAAAATGGATCGACAGTTCTGGATTGTTCTGGCGCTATTATAGACATATATATTTCATACCTTTATATTTATTGTAGTTCACTTAATCGTCTAGCTCTTTTTTGTCTCATTATAGTGAGCCTATTCATCCTATCTCTATTTTGTTTTAATTTCTGTTGTGTTTTTATTTGATCTTTTATTTTATCTCTATTCACTTTTATATTATTAACTTCATTTTGTTTTCTCTGCATTTCTTGTTGTTTTTTATATACATTATATCCCTGAGGGATGTTATTAGCAGATGCAGAACCCGCTATCTGTGTGGTATCCAATTGTTCTAATTTAAGATTTATATACTCTTCTATCATCTCTTATCCTCATTTAAATTTTAAATTTATCTCTTAAAGTAATATATCTTTGTTCTACTAATTTATCAAATTCATTAGGAATGTAGCAAAATCCTTCCTTTGTACAAATAACATTTTCGTCTTCATATATTATAGTATGCGACTCAGATAAAAGATTTTTTCTAGCTCCATCTTTTATTTCTTGACACATACTTTCTGTTATTTTCAACAATCTAGCAGTTTCATGAGATGGAAGACTAACCGAATCCCACGTTATTATATTAACAGGACCAATGACTTCATTATATTGATTTCCATTTTCACTTACTTGTTTTAAATCCCCCATTCCTCTAAAAGAAAATCCTACTGGAACGCCATCTTCCGCTAAATTTTTTAATATAGTACCATTTGGCGTTCTAAGAGTTTCTAGAACTCCAACCAATTTGTTTCCATCCCAACCTAAATCTACAATTCTATGAGAAGCTTCTTTATACCAAACGGTTACTTGTCTTGATGGGTCTGTAGAAATCGGGTGATCTAATTCTCCTATAAAAGACCCATCTTTTACTCGCGGAAGAATCTTATTAATTCCCTCTATCATAATATCTTTTTTATACATTCTTTTATTTCTATTAATATCCCCGCAAGTCTGGAGAATGCATTCCATTCGTATTTTATCCCTTTGTTTAACAATATTACTTGGAATACTTCTCATCTCTGTTTCTCTTATAAGATACATTGAATTACTCCTTAGATTTATTTTTATTATATAGCTCGTCTATGTCTTTCGAACAAGACAACAAAAAACTTTCATAATTTCTCATTATTTTATCTATAGAATCCTTATAGGATGGTAAATTAGGAATTAGAACATTTATCAACAATTCATTGGCTTCAGTTACTTGTTTTCTAATATCATCAAATATGGGATTTGTAAATTTATTTAATATATTCTTTATTGATTGAGTTTTAACAAATATTTTTTTTAATCTATACATTTTATCAATATTTTCCAATGGATCATCACTAACTAATAATTCTGGTCCTCCGCTATAATATCCATTTTGAGTAAGTGGATCCATCCCAACATTGGGATCTTGAAAATTGTTTAAACTCGGATCTTGTTGTTGGTTGATTTGTGCTTGATTAGAATTAGAACTTTGATTTGTTATATCTTGTTCTGGTTTTTCCTGTGTTACAGTTACTTTTTTATTTGGATCAATCTTTTCTTTCTTAATATCTGAAGGTTGTTCCATAAAAAATCTTCGTATATTCATTATAAAGCCTCTTTTAGTTTTAAATTTATCCTATATAATTAAAATCTCGAAGATACTGGTGGAACATTTCCTCCATATCCAGCATTCATATTAGCGTCAGGAACTGGTTTATTTTTTATTTTCTTTTCAATATCATCTAGCGAAGAATGTTCATCAACATCATCCCAATCTATATTCAAATATTTTCTTTTGCTATATTCTTTAGATACTCCCATATCATCTAACCCATCTACAATCCTTCTAACAGTTTCAACGTGTTCAGCCATAATTTCTGTTTGTAATAATTTAGGAGGTGGAAATGTCATATTTACATCTGGCATATTAGCTTTTTTCGTTATTTTATATATTTTTTTAAATAAATTTTTAACACATACAGTAAATTGTTTTTGATAAGCTACTATACTTCTTGCAAATATTACAGATTCTTGCGCCAAATTAGCTTTTGATGGAGTATTTTCTTCCATTCCTAAATAAGAGGGGGGAACCCTAAGTGTTCCTATTATTTGGTCTCTGAAAAATTTGAGCTCTTCCGAAGCATCTCTAGAACTTTGAGTAGGAGGGATACTGTCAAATTCAACGAATCTCTTTCCTTTAGATTGTGGAATTATTATATCTTCATATGATGTTACCATACTAGGTATAGCTCCTATACTCCCAAAAGTATCCATACTGAATTTTCTACGTTTAAGAGCCGAATTTAGTTGTTCTATAGTATTTCGGGCAGTTCTAGGAAGTCCTGCTTCTACATATATTACTCTTCTCTCAGTAGATTCTGTCATTCTTTTTATAGATGTAGCTACTTGTTGTAATATCAATAATTTTGCAGCAAAAGTGGATTTAAAAAATATTCCTTCTCCATATGGAAAAAATCTTTGATCTTTTATAACAAAATGTTCCATTCTATCACATGGAACATATCTTATAGTAAGTTTTCCGCTTTCTACATCTCTTATTTCTGATAGTGCTCTTTTTAACATATCAAATATTTCTTTTTTGTCTATATCAATATCAGATTTTCCAACATATTTTTCGATTCTTCTAATCATATCCAAATAAATTTTATCTATCCCAGTAAATTGCATTCTACCGATCCCTGAGTTCCATAGGGACATACTTCCATACGAATTTGTTCCGGGAGTTGTGCTATAAGGACTAGAGACTCTATTTTCTGGGGTTCCGGAAGGTTTTGGTAATACTAAGTATCCAAGTGGCAACTTAAATCTTTTAGTTTGTAATTTAACAACAAAAGCTGGATCGTGTTGTATAAGTTTTACATTATCTATGGATACTATATCTTCACCATTTTCCCTTTTTCTCTCTTCTTTCCTTTTCTCTCTCTCAGTTAGATTCATCGATTCTAATATAGAAGTATTATTAGATACAATATCTATAGAAACCTGAATTTTATTATCAATCTTAATTGAATTTCCTTTATCATTTATACGATTTTCGGTAATTACTATATTGAATTTTTCAGTTTCCTTAATTTTATCCGGATTTTCTAATTCTGTTAAAACTTGAGAAATTGGTACATCACTAGATTCTGAATTAGCTATTTCTATAAACTGATCTCCATATTTCAATGTGTTGTATATGATATCAGGTATCTTATTGTCTATTCCCAAAGAATCGTTTATAGTTTTTATATGTGCTATAGCAATTTTCATAGCTTCATCTTTTATTTCCCTGGTATTTTCCAAAATTTGAATAGATTCTTTAGTTATATCATCAGGAGATACTATTTCATCAGTTATTACCTGTACTGCTGTAGCACAATATGGTATATAATCTATTATTTCTTCAGCATTGACGTATCTTTGTAATCTATCTCTAGTTTCTGCATCAGCTAATATATTAGTACCTATCTCTTTCAGGTAATCGTCACTACCTTTTACGAGAGATTTTGCTATTATATCTTTTATGGTTTCGGAGTAATTTATAGAATTTTTATCTAATATTTTAGAAGATAATGTATTTAATATATCATCTACATCATCCATTTGATTTTTTTTAGAATTATCTTTACCTAATATTAGATTTTTAAGATTTCTGATACTATCCATAAAAGAACCTTGTTTTTTACTCATAGTCGGTCATCCCCGTTTTATTTAATACAAAGTTATCAACACCATTAGAAACCGATAAATCTGAATTTCTTTTAGAAAACATTTCAACTTCATCGTCTATTATTTTAGATACTAATTCAGATGTCATAGAAGCTATAACGCTAGTTTTATTCCCATGTAAATTTACAAGATCGTCTATTATATTATTTCCAGCATATAGAAACACTAAGTCTATGTATTTTCTAGATACATTGTCTATGTCGTTCTTATTTACTCTGAATCCATTAATTGTATTTATCATTATATCTTCATTAAACACTTTTGTATAAGCCCGTTTTTTACATTGTTCTACTATGGAATCGACATATTCATAATTTCTATACAATACAATTTTATCTATAATAAATTTAAGATATTTCACTATTTTTCTGATATAGAAAAATACTATAAAAATACTAACTAGAAATATTATTTGTTGTAAGTCCAGCATCCAATTCCTCTATATTACACTCGATTGATTTTTTATTAGTATTATCCACATTTTGATAAAATAACCTATCTACTTCTTCCTCTGATTCTACATCAACAGATTCTGGATAGTCTTCAATAGCTTCAGATTGTGTTTTTTCTTCTAAATGATTATCAATAGACTCCGAATATTTATTTTGTTTATAATAATTTTTTTTATTATAATCGGATAAAACTTCTACTTGTATTGATAATATATCAGAAGATCTTGCTAATAAAACACCCTTATCTGTACTGAAAGATATAACGTTAACCGAATTTAAGCTCTTATTAAGATCATCTGATAATTCATCAAGAGTTTTTATATTATTAAAATCCATTAATATTAAAGGTCTGTTTATTCCTTTAATATTTATAAAATATTTTATTTTTTTCATATTATGGCTCCGTCTGTTTAATATTTTATTTTTTATATATTAGGAAAAATCAGGATCAGAAATTTCTAAATCCTCATCTTCACCATATTCATCAGCATAGTCTTCAGAATTAATATCAAAATCTATACTTTCATCATTATCATCAAATTCATCTGAAACCATTTCATCTAATATGGACATTTCAGTTTTGTCAATCTCTTCTATAAGTTTTTGAAGTATTTTTGATTCATTTTCATCAAACATATTATTTTCGTCTAATAAGTCGGACGAATATTTATCAATTTTACTTTCCATAGGTACGGTTTTTTTATTGGATTTTGGATTTTCCGGATTAGATCCTAGAGTTCCTTCTCCTTTTTCGGGAATTGATGTTGGGGAATTAGCTTTTCCGCCTTTATTAGCTTCTCCTGGATTAAACGGTTTTCCTGGATCCGATCCTTTACTAGCATCACCAGCAAAACCACCAACTACTTTGTTGATAATATCTTCCAAACCTTCATCCGTACTTCTTTTACTTATAATTTCATTTGCTCCAGCAGGGGCAGTATATGTGCCCATATTATTCATAGACTTTACGGATATTTGGGTAGCTTCTTTTAGTATTTTTTTAAACTCATTATCATTCATACTTTTCATTTCTAAAAATCCTCCAAATTAGATACTTAGTGAAAATATTTGCAATTTGTCCTCAAACAAAAAATAAACATTTTTGTTAATATAATTACTGAAAATCAGAATAATCTGTACTTTCATCGTCAACAGTATTACAATCTAATATTCTAGGAAGTTCCTCAAATCTATAATTAAACATTTCACTTCCCGATAATCTTACCGGCATTCCCAAATATACGGTTCCTCCAACAGAACCATTTCTATTTTTTAATATTGTCATCCTAACTCTATTATACTCTCTTTTTCCCCCTATCGTATCAATACAAATAGAACTATCTATGCTATTTTGTAAAAACAATACAAAATCGGAATTATTTATTTTTAACATTGATTCTCCCATTTGAGTCAACGATGGTTCCAATTTCGTATCATATCCACTTCTGTTAAGTTGGGTTGCAGTTACAAAAGGAACATTATAAGTTACTGCTATGTTTTTAAATCCTCTACTTATTTCTCCCTGTGCTATCCTTTTATCAGATACAGAATCATAATCATCACAAGATATTATATCTAAATAATCTAAAATAACAATTTTTAATCTCTTATTAGATTTTTCATATACTATTCTAACCAAATTTTCAATATCACTCACGGTAGTTTTTCCAGGTTCTACATAATAAAATTCTATTTTCATTTTGTGTTTTATTTGTGCATCTGCCAGTTCTGGTTTAAGAGAAAAACTCTTATCGTTTAATAATTTATTTGAAACCTCATAATAAGGTTTTCCTGTTAAACAACAATATAATCTCAATAAAGATTCATCTATTAAATTCTCGGCAGTTATATATAAGCAATAATCATACTCATTATCGTTAACAATTGGAATTTTGGTTAATAAGCCATTTACTATAAGATTTATTAAAAAAACAGATTTTCCAACTCCGGATGATCCTCCTATTAGATACAATCGTCTATCTTCCAAACCTTTAGCTGGAAGCATATTATCTATACATTTATACCCTGTTCTCACCGTTTTAGTTTCATCTAGGGATTCTCTCAATATAGATAAAACAGGAGAATAATCATCATCTAGCAGATTCAATCTTACAGCTTTGTCTCTAGATTCTAATATACTGACTTTCATTATATTCGAATGTAATTTATTGACCTCAGATTCCCATCGATTTATTATTTGTTCTTCATCTATAAAATTTCCAGAATCAATATCATTTAATGTATTTTGAATAGATTTTTTACCTGTTAATAATTCACAAACTTTTCTTTTAGTTCTAAGTTTTTTAACAATGGCATCTATATCTTCTTTAGTTAATTCAATTTTTCTATTTCTTATATGATCTAAAAGATGAGAAAATTTACCACTGCTTAATCTATCTATAAACTCATCAAAATTGAATTTTTTAACTGAATTTCTATAATGGGCTATAGTATAAACTAATTCCAGTTTTTCTACAAAAGAATTATCTTCCTTTCCACAATCTATGGATTCTTTTTTATTCCATTTTAATATTTCAAATATATTTTTTATTATTTCCGAAGTTCGTTCTTCCTCGTCTTCTAGAGATATTACGAGAACTAAGCATTGATCTAAAAAATAATCACCTATCATATCATATTCCTTTATAAACTATATATATTAAATTATAGAGAATAATTACTTATTTTTTAAATTTAATGATATCAACAATCGGTCCCAAAATTTCTTTATATCGATTAGTCCAAGCGAATTGAAGCATTGCATCAACGTCTACCATATAATAATTTGGTAAACTCGTTTCTTCGAATGGGACTACAATATTATTATTTTTATTTGTTATTAACTTAGATTTTCTTTGAATTTTATCTGGAGAAGACCATACGTCTATTCCTGTTATTTTGTATTGATACCCCTTTGTACCATCTACAAAATAATCATATTCTAAATCGTTCCATAATAGCATTCCTAACATATGGGATGGAATCTTTTTATATGAATTAATATTTTTGCAAGATACGGGTTTTGCTATTTCTTTGGACCCGTCTAATATCAACATAGTCATTTTGTTTTCTATTTCTATTATATATTCTCTAATTTTAGTTAAATTCAACTTTTCGGATTTTAAAATCATATTTAATAAATGTTTCAAACATTCTTTCGTATAAGATGGATATTCGCTCCTTCTTATAGCTATTCCTCTATGAAACAATTCTTCCTTTTCTCTGCCATTTTTATTTACAATATATAAAGAATATTTCTTCTTAACATCAAAAAATAAAGCTGTTTTTGCTACGAGTTCCTGTTTTAAATTAAATACAGAATATTTTGGATCTATTCCGTGAAGGCTTACGAATTTTGGAAGCATGTTGTCATTTAAAAAAGTTTCTACTTTTCTAGATATTTCTAATACGTTTTTTATTATTAGATTATCATTCATATTTTTACTCCGGAAATATATTTCTACAGTTTATCCTTTTAAAAGACACGTCAAAAAAATTTAAAGAAAGATAACAATTATATGCTAAAAATAATTAGCTGAACTACCATCGGAAGGGATCATTTAAAAACCCAAAACGTACTAATCGGAAAACAGAATCAAGATTCTGTACATCACAAGACAAACAATGGACTTACAGAAGGGGTTTATAATAAATTTGGTTCTTTAATATCTATAACTAGGGAGTATACAGACTCCTCTAAATTTATAGATTCGAATTCGAATATATTATTAAATGGTAACGAAATATTTATAATTAATAAAAAAGACATATCAAAACTAATCATCCTATAAGGAGAAAAAAGATGAAATTTTTACCTTTTCCGGAACATTACAAAGAGAGAAGCTGTTACGATCACGGATACATTCCAAATATAAACGCGGATTTCCAGAAAAAAGCAAATATCTGGAGAAAAAAACATAATATAAAAAATGCAGCAGCTGATTCGAAAAAAATCAAAATTCTTTCTATTGATAATCAACGGGATTTTAATTTTCCAGAAGGATCCATGTACGTGGCTGGAAGAACTGGAACGGGGGCTATGGATGCCCAAAAGAACACAGTAGAATTCATATATAAGAATCTTAATAGAATAACGGATATTATAAGCACGTTAGACACCCATTATCTGAATCAAATATTTTTCTCTATATGTCATCTGGATCAAAACAATGAAAATCCAGAACCCGGTACCGTTATATCACACGAAGATTACAAAACTGGAAAATTTCGAGCTAATCCTGCTATTGCTAAAGATCTGGGATGTAATCCGGTTCTGTTAAACAAACAATATACATATTATTGTGGGGAACTAGAGAAAGATGGTAAATATCAATTAATGATATGGCCCTACCATTGTTTGTTCGGTTCTCCAGGAAATTCTCTTTCTGGTGTAATAGACGAAGCCATAAGATTCCACAGTTTGGTTCGGGGAGCTTCTGATATTTGTAGAAGTAAAGGAGAGTCTCCATACACCGAAAATTATTCGATATTTGCACCGGAAGTTAAGACTTTCTACGATGGGTCTCCACTTCCAAAAGTCAGTAAGAATTTTGATATTATAAAAACTCTCATTGACAGTGATGTTGTCGTGATTTTGGGACAAGCGGCATCACATTGTATGAAAGAAAGTGTAAAAGACTTACTTAATGAGATTAAGTCTCATAATAGAGATCTACTTGATAAAGTATATATTTTGAAAGATTGTACTTCCGCAGTAGTAATCCCTGGAGTGTTCGATTTTACCGACATTGCAGATAAGGCTATGGCCGAATTTGAAAATGAGGGTATGCACATAGTGGAATCGACAACTCTAATGGAAGATTGGCCAAACATTAAACTTTAAAGGATAATTCTATGCTAATAATAACTGATATACCATACTATAAGTGCGTTATCGATTTTTCAAAAAAAGTTAAAAAACATACAGAATTTTCAGATAAATTATCGTATTTAAATACATACGGATGTGTGTCTAGTAATGAAGAAACTAAATGCATTCTATATAAGGATAATTCCCCATATTCATTCTACTTCGAAATGTTTAAAAAAATAGAAAATGAATATTTATTTCGTTTTAATGGAGGGTTGATTTTACATAATCTTCCACTAGATTATGAAGATAAAACAGAAATTGTGGATAACCTATATTGGGGAGTCCACACATAAGAAAGGGATACCGATGCCTAGTATTAATGATCTCATAAACAAAGCTTCTATTGAAGAATCTTTTGATAATATGAAATCTATAGATATCATAAAAACAGTCGGATTACAAACAATTAACGACAATTTTGGTATATCTGCTGCGGATTTTAAATCAAACGAAGCATTACTAACGTGGCTTATTATAGATGATTCGTCATATATACTTGAATTTAATGGAGAGGCTGCTGTATGTGACGGACAGAATATCTTTGTAAATGAACTAACACAGTTTAGTGGACGAAAGGATATATTGGTTGGTCAGTCTTTGTTAAACCAAGACAAACCAATACATCCATTCTTAACAGTTGATAACATTGTAAAACTAAATAATAAAAACTACAAAGCGTGCGGCGCGACCCCTCTTTATAGAAAATGTTGCGAGATTTTAAGCACAATGGCTTTAAAAGCCAAAGTAGATTTTGCGGATAATGGCTTTCCGTGTAGATGTATTTTGGCAATAGTAACAGATGGGGGAAACTATGAAAGATATGCATCTGGAAAAACCTTCGGACCAGATGATGTTAAGACTCTCATAGATGAGCTTGGAGAGGGACTAATAGTATATTTTATGGGAATTGAAGGAAATACCAGGGTTAATTTTAAGAAAATTGCTATGGATATGGGGATACATGATAAAAATATTATCATTTCAAAATCATCCCCCGATGAAATAAAGTCGGCTTTCAGAAGTATAAGCAAATCAATTTCGTCGGCATCAAAGTCTTCGCGGGTGTTTAGTGAAGTTTCAACAACAGGTGGATTCTTAGATTAAGTTATATGACATAAAAAGAGCCGCTTATTTATTGGCGGCTCTTTTTTATATGACTAGATTCTGTGACAGCCTTGTTGTTAAATAGATGAATTGCTAATGAAAAACTTCAGGAACGCCCGGTTTGTTTCGTTTAAATATCCCTTAATACGGAAAAGGAAGCAAATTTTTAATCTCTCTTAGGAGCGCCAGAATATTTTCATGATAGGTATTATTGGAGGACTTCTCTGCGGATACAGTAAGTAGATTAATAAGGCTCTCTAAAAAATCCCGTGTAATTATTTTCAATGGATTAAAGTCGGTTTATTTAACTTATTAAATCTATGCTTGATTTTTCATATTTGATGATTCCAATTTATCTTCAATATATTCTCCTAAAGAGATAAACAGAGAATCTGTATCTCCATATATTATATATGGTATATTACTATTCTCATATTTATCATTAAATTCTAAATCTATTTTATCAGATCCATTATTCAACCACCAACCGGAATGGAACTGAGCAAATTTACTTATCTCAACCCCAGTCCATGTGATAGAGGAGGCAATATCTATGTTGAATAGTCTAAAATAGGTGTTTCCTAGCGCCCCATATACTGAATTCATTAACCTTTTATATGCATCTTGTCTTATATTGGAAACTATATATTCATCGGATGTCTGTGGATATTTTTTCATGATAGATTGATATTTTCTCCTCGATTCCCATAAATAATTAATAATATCAGAAACAAAGGATTTTTTTATATCGTGTCCTAAATATACGCAACCATTTATAGTAACTATAGCTTTATTTTTTTTGATAAAATTATCAAATTCAGATAAATCCATTTTTACATTTTTATATGATTCTGTTTTCCAGGGGTCCAATTTTACTAAAAAATTATTTGGCATCTTCTCTTTATTATAAATATAATGTTTCGCCAAATTTGGATCTATTTTAGCTATATATGTTGTAATATCCAAATTATAAGAAACTATTATACTTGGATATAAACTAGAATAGTCTAAATCTATTACCCATTTATGAATTCCCGGTTTTGGAACTTTAACAAATGCTCCTGAAAAATTTTCTTTTTTATTAGACAATGAATCTCTACATACTAAGTTATTTTCTTTAGCATAAGATATAAAAAGAGGATCCACAAAACCTACAGTTCCTAAATAAGAATCCCAGGTAGTAGAACATGTCAATATCATTTCATTTAACAGGTTTATATGTTTTAATTTTTCTTCTAGTTCTTTTAATAAACACGTATCAATCGCACTATATTCTATAAATTTATTTATATTTTTCATATAATTATCATCTAATGTGCCTTCATATGAAACTTTGTCTTTACCAAGAACTTCCTGACATATAAATCCAAGTTTATATGAAGGTTTCAAATTCTGATTAAATTTTTTGTATAATAATAACTGATCTAATAAAACTACTCCTAAAGAAAAACATTCTATAAAACCATTAACATTTTCTATTGTAGCATAATTTCTTGGAGATATTTTATTTATATTCATACCAAGATTTTTCATTCTTTGAAATAGATATGGATAATCAAATCCAGTTCCTCTATTTCTTGCTCCGGATCCATTCCATGCGGATATTATATCAGGGGGATTTTGTCTTATATTATTACAGAATTCGTCGATTAAATCTATTTCAGAATCGAATAATCTTATATTTATATCTGAAAAATTGTTAATAGGAGTTTTGTCCATTTCTGGAAGTCTTAATAAAAACACGTTAACTTTTTCATTTCCATTTATGAATGATATAGAATTTATAGGTTTTTCTGCTAATTCTGGTCTTGGAAATACTCTAGATCCCTCGCTAAATACTTCTATATCCATATATAATATTTTTGGGTTAATTTTTGGTTCTTCAGAATAGAATTTCTTTCTAACGTATCTATAATCAACCATATGTTTTTGAACTTTTTTAACATCGGATTCAAATGAAGCTACATTTGTTCCTGGATGTTTCTCACAAACTACTAAATCTACTTCATCTACAGGAACTATATTAGGAGTATCTCCATTACATCCACTCTTAGTATAAAAGTAGTTCTTACTTGATGGTTCTGTATGATACAATCTTCTACCATCTATACTATTAAATATATAAACTATCTTTGGTTTATACATATTGGATTTATCTAATTGTATATCGAACAGAGAAACATTGTCTCCATAACATTTTTCTGGTAACTTAAAATAGTAAGGCTCTGTTAATTTTTTACTGGGAATACTTATTTGCTTAGTATTTAATGTCGTATATGCTAAATTAAAGTCGTCTAAAAACAAAGTTCCTGGTTCCGATTTTAATCCTCCATTTTGCAATATATATGAAGGATGTGTTGTCAATAAAACTTTTTTTCCATTAAAGTCATAAAATTTTCCTCTGAGTTTTGTTACACCACTATCAGCGATTCCGAAAGATTTCATTGGAATAGTTCCCATTATAAATATAAGTTCAGGATTAGTTACCTCTATTAATTTTTTCCAATTATCTTTGCAACATTCTATAGCTTCTTCTGGAGGATTATTTGTTTTATTTTTTTTATCTAGATTTGCACATAATACTACATTCGATATAAAATGTGGAATTGTGTCTAATTTTGAATAATGAAATGCTTCTCTAAAAATGGCTCCAGCTTTTCCAACTAAAGGTCTTTTCTGAACGACTTCATTATATGCTGGAGCTTCTGCTAATATCAATATCCTAACTTTAGATAAGTTGTCATCGCAGTTAGTTTCCCCAATAACTATATCTTGATTATATTGTGGACAGTTAATGCAGTTGGAGAATTTAGATTTCATTTATTATCCCTTTTAAAAGTATAAATATAGTTCCCACAATCCCATATTCTATCAAAACCATTATTTTTCATATTTTCCCACTCAGTTAAGTTGGGATCAAAGGATTCTAATTTATCATTTAATAATCTTTTTCTGAATTGTACTCTATCTATTCTTTTATTTGATCCACTTCTTGTATAATAATAAGTAGGTTTAGTTTTACCAATTAATTTAAATCCCGAAGATATAATTAAATTATCCAATCCATATCTTCTATCGACATACATAACAATAGAACCCATTTTTATATTTGACACCAATTTTGACAAACTTCCAGTAACATTAATATCTATTTTATTGCAAAATCTTAATATTTCTATATCATAATCATTAGATTTTGATTTTCTATAAGTTAAAATAGATACTAACTTTTTATTACTATACAAACCGTAATGGGTTCCTTTAATATATCCTTGTAGATGATTTGTATTAAGAAATTTTTTTGCTTCTGTAGTATTAACTTTTTTCATATTACATTTAGTAGAATATATTTTATGTTTTATAAGTTTTAATTTTTTCTTTAATACAGATTTAACTATATTTTCTTTTGATATCCATTCGTCCTCAAATATATGCAATAATTGTATATTTTCCAATTCGCAACGAATAGTTTTATCTAAATGATAATCTTTATTTTTATTTCCGGATATTTCGGAATGCCAGCGAAGACCATCAAGTTCGATGGCTAATTTTTTTGATGGAATATATACATCGAGTTCTTTTCCTTTTAATATGGATCTATCGTGTTTTTTGGCGTCGGAACAACATTCTCTAATAAAATCATATAATCTAGATTCCAACACATAATTAGTCAATGGATTGCACTTTAAACATCTAGGACTATTTGAAAATCTAGACTCACATTCGAACACGGTTCCGCATTTATTGCATTTGAACTTAACTAAAGACAATCCTTTAATAATTCTATCGTTGTTCGGAAGTCTTATACAATCGTTAATACATATATTTTTTTCCGATTTATAAAATTTAGAAATGTTTCCGTATTTTATTTTATTTTCTCTGGAATTATTTTTCTTATAATAATGAATCTTAATATGTTCTCTAAAATTATCAATACCATCCAGTTCTTTTTTACAAACTTTACAAGAATAAATCACCTAAATAATCCTTTCTTTTAAATTATACAATTTTTATTCTTTAGAATATACATAATTCCCACAATCCCAGATTCTGTCATAACCGTTGAGTTGCATATTCTGCCACTCGGTTAGATTTGGATCATAAGACTCTAATTTAGATTTTAATTTGTGTTTCTGAAAATTCATGCGATTATGTCTAACAAGATCAGTTCCTTTTATATAATAATAAGATGGTTTAGTTTCCCCTATTAATTCAAAACCTATATTATTATAGGATTTTCCATCCCCATATCTTCGATCTACGTAAGTAATTATAGAATTTGAATTTATCTGTTTTAATAATTTAGACAGTCCACCAACAACAATAGTATTTAATTTACTACAAAATCTTAGAATTTCAATGTCATAGTTGGAATTAAATCTAGGCTTACCATATGTCAAAATAGATACTAGTTCGTCATTATGATACAATCCTAAATGTGTTCCTTTAATATATCCTTGTAGATGATTGTTATTTAGAAAATTCGATGCTTCCTTTCTAGATATTTTTTCAATAATACATTTCCTAGCATATATATTATTAGAAATAACACCGATTTTTGATAGTAATATTGATTCTACAATTTTTCTCTTAAATACCCACTCGTCTTCAAATATATGTAACAGTTGAATATTTTTAGAGTTACATGCTATTGTTTTATCTAAGTGATAAAGACTATCCTTACCTTGTAACTCAGAGTGCCAATAGAGTCCATCAAATTCGATTGCTAAATTCTTAGATGGAATAAAGATATCCAGTTCTTTACCGGACAAAATTGTTCTATCGTGTTCTATAGAATCGGAAAAGTATTGAATTATGAACTTATAAACTTCCTGTTCTAAGTAAGATGTTCCTTTCATATATGGAAAGCATTTTCTACATATTGGTATGTTGAAACTATATAAAACTTGATTAAACACGTTTCCACACAATAAACATACCCAAGAATATTCTTTTCCATATCCATTAAACTCATCCAAACTAAAATTACATTTTATTATATTTTTTAATTTATCAGAATGTAATAAATTCATATAACTTTTTGTTTTTTTAGTTTTACTAAGTTTATCTCTAACCAATTTGCTCTGTATAGCATAATCATAACCGTATTTTTCTTTACATGTTTTCTTGACTCTATTTAATATTAATAAAGAACTAGACGGATTTTTTACTCCATAATTATTAAATAATGTTTTTTTAGCTTTTTTATTTATTAGCTTATTTTGTAGAGTACAAGAAAAACCATATTTATTTATATTAGATTCTTTTCTCTTTTTTTTAAATTCTAGAGATTGTATTGGATATTCTACTCCAAATTTTTCTAAACAGGTTTTTCTAAATTTCTTTTTCGTTTCTTCGGAAGATGTAGAACATTTTTTAGAACAATATTCTTGATATCCTAATTTAAAACCCAAAAATTTAGTTATATTATTACATTTTTCATTATTACAAACTATTTTTTTAGTTGTTGATATATATTTTAAATAATAATCTTCTTTAGAAATATTTTTGTGTACTTTTCCGATATGTTGCGATAATGCCTGGATATTTTTTAATTTTTTTTTACATATTTGGCAAGTATATATCATATTTCACCAATTGCTTGTAATAGTTTTATATTTATCAAAGATTTCATCACAACTCATATCTTTAAATTTTTCTTCAGCTTTTTTAATATTTTCTTTATCTAAATCATAACTCCTTCTCTTTAATTCATTACAAATGCTTCCAGTTTGAGAACCCATATGAAGAGCAATAGGAAGATTGTTTGGAGGAATTATTCCTACTACATATTGTATTGGTCCAAATTTAGATCTAATTCCATTCCAAGTATTCGTATCATGTCTTTTTGTTATGTTAAAAACTGTTGTTATAAATGAATTATCCCATCTAATATCCATTAACATATTATAGTCCATAAACCACATACCAGAAGCACCACCACCGCCTGCTGGAGTAAGTTTAAAAATTTCTCCTTCTCTAAAAGGATTTTGTAGTGTCCATTCTATATTAGTTCTAGCTTTTCCTGGAATTCCTCCAGGAAACTTGACTAAAAACTTACAGTCCTTGTTTAAATTTCTCACAACATCGCAAGCAGTAACAAAATATTCACCCCATCTAGGTCCTAATATGAAATCGTTATCCAATAACATATAATAATTTTTAGCTTTAAACATTTGAGATTGTTTTATATTATCCGATATCTCCTTTTCCATTTTCATCATATCTATCCATCTATTAAATGTTATTACTTTTCCAAAACATTCCATAGTAGATACATTCGTATCGAAAGAATAATAATGAATTTTTTTATTTTTTAATAATTTTGTAAATAAATCAACTCTCTCTTGAGTAATATCAGAATTATTATCGTAAACATAAATATTAATTCTTTCGAAAACTTCAGAATTTCTCCATATAGAATCTATACATTTTTCAGTAAGTATAGTTCTATCTCTAGTAGGAATCATTACGTTCAATTTTTTTATTTCCATAATCGTTTTTCTCCAAAGGATTTTTAATTTATCACTAACGAATTTTGTTTGAACATTTTTATTTTACGACAAATAATAAAAAGAAAATAAGGGAGTTTTTTAATGCTTAAATTTCCAGTTTCAGAAAAAAATATATTTTCTAGTAAATTTCGAAAACTAAATGATGCTCAATATATGAAAACTCTTGAAGAAAAACAAATGAGAGAACAAGAAAAAGAAGCTAAAAAATTAGGAATAGATTTAAATAAGTCTTTAGAATATCATGAAACAGTAGAAGATGTAATATCAAATATTCCAAATATGGTTTTGGGGGAAATAACGAGCAATTCTACAATGTATTCGGATAATAAAAAAATGAGTTTAAAATCTGGAGAGGTGTATGTAATGTCTTATGGTACATATATGGCTGCATATAGAGAAAGATTAAAAAATTCTCAAATAATGAAGCCATATAAAAAACAATTCAAAAATTATTTTAAAAGATACTTTGGTCAAGATTTAACAAATAAAAATTTATTGGTTTGGAGGAGTGGAGGTATAGGAGATATACTTTTCTCACAACCCGTTATTTCTTATATAAAAAAAACTTATCCATCATGTAAGATAACATTTTCTACATCATTTAATAATTCCAGTATATTCAAATGTTGGCCTACTGGATTAGTAGATAAGGTTCTTTCAATGCCATTCTTATTAAAAGAATTGTATGAAAATAATTATCATCTAACGTTTGAGGGAAGTATTGAAAGATGTAAAGAAGCAGAAAAGATAAATTGTTACGATATATTTAAAAAGATTTCAGGTCTTGAATTTAATATAGAAGATTATCAAATAAAATTGATTCCAAATGAAGAGAAAGTTAATAAATTTAAAGATATAGTACCAGAAAATACTATAATAATTCAAATGAGAGCATCGTCTGCTATAAGAATGATGAATTCCGAGAATTGGAAAAAAATAATAAATGGTCTTTTTGATATGAATTATAATGTAGCCGTAATAGATAGTTTAAACACTATAAGCATATACGATTCGTTTAAAAAAGAATATAATTTAGATAAATTAATAAATCTCTCACCGTATTCAGAGAATTTAGACGACGCGATTTCTATGACATCCCTATCTAAGGGATGTATAACAATAGATTCAAGTTTTTCACATATATCAGCAGCTCTTGGAATTCCAGTAATAGGAATATATGGTCCATTTTTAGGACATTTAAGAATGAGTTATTATAAAAATTCAGATTGGGTAGATTCAGATAACTATTTAGAATGCGGAAAATATCCCTGCTTTTTTCATCATAATAGAATGGGAGAATGTCCATTTGTAAAATTAAAATCTCTTCCTGGTTGTTTAGGTTCCATAAACACTAATATAGTTCTGGATAAATTTAAAGCTCTTATGGACAAAAATAAAAATGGAAAATAAAAAAGAATCTCCTCTTACAACTATTAAAAAATGGTTTTTAAGTAATGATAATTCTGTTATTCCCGAAGAAATTATAAAAAAACTAAGTATAAAGTCTATATTATGTATGTTTTCTGGAAATGAAAAAATAACTCCATATTTGAATAAATACTTCAATAACTTTAATATAAACAAAATAGACGTTATAGAATTTTGTAAATTTTTAAAATATAATGTGATAAAAAATATAAGTTTTGGATGGAATGATTTTAATTTTTTAAAAAATAATTATAAAACTAAAAAAATAAATAATCTTAAAGAAAAACTCCCCCATTTAAAAGAATATGAAATTGAAGAATTACTTAAAGTTATAAATGATGATAAGGAGTTTGATGGTTATAGTGAATATTTGGGATTGTTAGATAATAAAAGCAAAAAAATAACAAAAAAGGAAAGAAAGGAATTTTTATTGGATTCTGAAAGTATTATAGAAAAAATTACAAAAAGTGAAGAAATAATTTCATTTCAGGATTGGTGTAAAAATTTCAATTAGGAAAATTTTATGAAACATATATCCGAAGAATTAGAATTAATACTAGATAAAGAATTTAAGGTTTTAGATAGTGGTTTTATACGAGTAGTAGATTATATGGGTAATGACAAATCTATAGCAGATGCTGCTAGAACTTGTTACGGAAAAGGAACCAAAACAATAAACGATGATGTAAATCTGATAAGATATTTAATGAAACACAATCATACATCGCCTTTCGAGTTTTGTGAAATTACTTTTCATATAAGACTTCCCATAGATGTTGCTAGACAATGGTGGAGGCATAGAACATTCTCAATAAATGAAGTATCTACAAGATATTCGGAAGCTCTTGATATGAAACATACTATAAATAGTAACGAGTGGAGATTACAATCTTTAGATAATAAACAAGGAAGTGGAGGCTTTCTAGATCCAGAAAAAGGAAACGAATTATCTATAAAACAAATAAATCTACATAAAATTATAGACTCTATTTATAAAGAACGATTGAATGTTGGGGTTGCTAGAGAACAAGCAAGAACAGATTTGACTTTAAGTAATTATACCGAAGCTTATATAAAAATAGATCTTCATAATCTGTTTCATTTTTTAGAATTAAGAATGGATAATCATGCACAATTAGAAATTAGGGAATATGCAAATATTATAGGAAACGAAATAGTATCCAAATGGGTTCCTATAGCATGGAAATCTTTTCTTGATTACAGAGTTAATGCTATAAAGTTTTCATCCGAAGAACTAAAAGTATTAGGAGATATTTTGGATGATCGCTTTATGGATTATATGTCCGAATTGGATAGATATAATATAGAAGGAACTTTTAATAAAATGATAAATGATTCTATTCAAAGTTGTAAACCCTCACTTAGTAATAGAGAAATTTCAGAATTAATACACAAACTAAAAACAATATTTGGGAGATAAAAATGAAAACTTTTACTATATGGATGACTGGTTTATCTGGTTCCGGAAAAACTACTGTGGCTAACGCTTTATCAAAAGAATTAAATTCCTATAGCGTAAAACATCAAATATTAGATGGAGATTTAATAAGAGAAAATTTATCCAAAGGACTTGGATTTTCAAAAGAGGATAGAATAGAAAATAATTCTAGAATAGGATTTGTTTGCGAAATATTAAACAAAAATAAAGTTTCTTGTATCGTAGCTGCAATATCTCCATATAGAGAGGGAAGACATTTAGTTAGAAATAGAGTAGAAAATTTTATAGAGGTATATATTAATTGTCCTTTAGAATTATGCGAAAAAAGAGATTTTAAAGGACTATACAAAAAAGCTAGATCTGGTGAATTAAAAAATTTTACAGGAATAAACGATCCTTATGAAGAACCAGTATATCCAAACATAATATGTCATACTGAAAGAGAAAGTCCAACCGAATGTGCTATGAAGATAATATCATATTTGGTAAATTATAATATTCTATAATTTTTTATTATATATATTAAATATTGATAAAGAGTTTTATGATCAGCCGCGCCGTTTTGTCAACGGATAGTAGGGCCAACTCCTACGAAATAGAAGTTCCGTGACTGGAACAAACAGGTCTGGTGTGAAACACCCGGCTAGCGGGGGTCGTTAGGGAATTCAGAGTCACGGACCGAGATTTCCTCCCCCTTATTTAGAATTTTTATGGACGTGTAGCTCAGATCGGTTAGAGCAGTCGCCTTATAAGCGACAGGTCGATGGTTCAACTCCATCCACGTCTATTTTTTCATAATATTAATAATAAAAGAGGAATAAAATGACAAATTCTAAGAAAGATCCACGCGAGTCGAATTCTTTACCGATAAAAGACAGATATGGTAAAGACTTTGAAATCAGATCGATAAAGAGTTCAAAAGTTCTCCCCTCTATAAATATAGGGGATATTAGAAGAGCTGTTTCTACTGTTTATGAGATGCGAACGTGTCATGTAGTTCCAACGGGGCGTGAAGGATGGTCTGTCCGTTCGAATGATGTCATTTCCCCTCCATTTTTTGCAACGAAAAAAGAAGCAATTATATACGGCCAAGAACAAGCTCGTAAACATGATTGCGAACTAATTATTCATGGAAAAGACGGAAGAATTCTCGATTCCAAAAGGCATGGCGTTATGAAGAAGCGTATTAACAAATGAAATCGAATAATTATGAGGAAAATGTTTTTATCAACTGTCCTTTTGATGACGAATATAAAATTCTTTTTAACGCAATCGTATTTGCTATTCATGATCTATTCCGCACATAACCAGATTCGATTAACTCTTTATAATATACTATTAAAATGTGAAAAAAGATAATGAATTTCGTAGAAGATCGTAAAATAGAGAATTAATTCGTGGTAGGGATATTAAAACTTTTAATAGTAGGAAACAATATAACTATACAATTGCTAATTTTATAAATTGTATAATATGTGCTGAGGAAAAAATAACAATAAAGAGTATTTGTTATGATTAGAAAATATTTTTTTAACAAATTTAAATTAGTGCAACATGATAAATAATAAAGATATTATCTTCTATTACAATGATATATTTCAACTTATACACCAGGATATTGTAATGTTTTCAAGTTGTATATTATGTATCCATTATAAGTGTAAACGTACTGGATTTAATTCTCCACTTAATTGTAACAACTATATTACTTCGGAAATTGAAAATTACAAAAAATCAACTATGGATTTTTTTATGAAAGGATTGTTGATATGAATATAGAAACTAGAATAGATCATAATTATCATGAAATAAAATCTAAACGAGCTGAAGCTTGGGAAGAATGTATGCCAGATAAATATATTAAATATAGGGAAAAGTGGGTAAGAAATCCAAAAGAACATATTGTAGAATCTGTTCCAATTCATTTAGATATTGAGGCAACTTCAAAGTGTAATCTTTTATGTACTATGTGTCCTAGAACAGAAATGATAAAAAACAATACTTTTTGGGAAACTAAAAATTTTGATTTTGATCTTTATAAAAGAATAATAGACGAATCGGCTAAAAAAGGTTTATGTTCTATAAAATTCAATTACTTAGGAGAACCATTAATGAATCCTAAAATAATTGATATGATTGAATATGCAAAAGATAAAAAAATAATAGATGTTATGTTTAATACTAATGCTACATTACTAACTGAAAAAATGTCATATAATCTCATAAGGTCCGGAATAGATAAAATTTTCTTTTCTTTCGATTCTCCATACGAGGAACATTATAACAATATAAGAGTAAATGCTAATTATAACAAAACCTTGAATAATATAAAAAAATTTGTAGAAATTCGAAAAATTATGAAATCTCTTAAACCTTTAACCAGAGTATCTATGGTAAAAATGGATGAAAATGAAAAAGAATTTGAGGCATTTAAAGATTTATTTACACCTATAGTAGATGTGGTTGCTTGGGTAGATTATATAGAACATAACAATAACGTTTCTACAAACAAATGTAAGTTAAACAACTATATATTTTGTTGTCCCCAGCTTTGGCAAAGAATGTTTATACATCCAGATGGAGCCGTTACTGTTTGTTGCGTAGATTCTGCTAGAAAACTATATATGGGAAACATCAATATAAATAAATCAGTAGAAGAAATATGGACTGGAAGAGAATATCAAAAATTGAGAGATTTACATTCTTCTGGAAAAATAAATAATATAGCTGTATGTTCGAAATGTTATTTAGCTAACACCTAATGGAGGAAAGTATATGAGAAAATGTAATGTAGTATTACCAATAGATACAGCGAATTACAATAGAAATATGTTAAAAAATATTTTAAACTTTTATATGAAATGTGAAAAACATATAATTTTAATGGGTAATGGAGCTAATAGTCATAAATCAAATGTACCAGCAAAAATTGGAACTGTTATAACAATAAACGAAGATTTTAACTTTGCGCGATGTATGTCTGGTTCTATTAAATTAATAAAAAACCAAATAGGTGAGAATGATCTTACAGTAATAGCAAATCCATATTATGTATGGAGCTACATAAGAATTTATAATTCTCTAATTGATGTGAAATTTGATATAAATCGAAATTTTATATATTTTGATGTTATAGATGATAGATCTGGAAAAAAAGAAATAGATCTATCCGTTAAAAATATTATGACTCAAATAGGTACTAGAGTAGATTATATACTTAGATCAAACAAATATACCATTATAGACCAATTATACATGGCTAAATTTTCTTTCATAGAAGAAGCTATTAATAATTTAAGCGATAAACTAAATAATTTTAAGATGAGGGATATAAAAGAAGAATTTATTAGAATGAAAATTCTTCCGGTTAAATCAAATCTTTCCGCCTATAGCATAAACAAGTCTTCCTATAAAGAATCATCTAATATTGAAACTACTGCGGCGGAAAAAAACCAAGATCAGTTAACTATAGAATATACCAAAAATAATGAAAAAATTGGGATATTACTTCCATTTTTGGAATCACTAGAGACCTCTCCTAAATATTCCGGATTTGAATCTTCTTGGAAAGAATTAATTCCATTACTAGATAAAACTGGTATTTTTAATATATACATATATGGAAAATATCCATTTCCTAAAGAATCTCTTAAAAATAATTGTCAGAATGTTTGGTTTATGGAAGATCATGACTGGATAAAAGAAGATAAAGATAAGCTAGATTGGGGTGCTAGAAATTCCAAATTGGTTTTTGGATTTATAAATAATATATCATCCCAATTATTAAAATCGGGAGTAGATTCATTTTTAATTGGTAGAAATTCAGATAAGTTAGAAAATCCTAAAAATGCAAGAACAAAATTTATAGATACTCCAAATCCTAAATTTGACGGAGTCGATTGTTATAAAAAAATAAGAACTTTTTTAGGTTACTAAGAAATATAATAAAAAATAGTGTATTACTATTTTTAGCAATATAAAACACCGGTTTTGTTTTTAACAGAAACCGGTGTTTCTGTTCTAATATAATAAATATATTTAAATTTTTTAGTATATAAATATTTAAATTACAAACAAAACATCTCTGAGATGTTTTGTTTGATATGAACCACAAAAGAATTAATTAGTAATCTATTCATAAATCTTTCATTCAATTCATTAATAGCTTGTGACTGAACTAATAATATAACTGAAAAAGTATGAAATTTGTTTTAGTTTATAACATACTAAGTATTAAATTTAAGAAAAAATTGTGAAACACTATTCCCCTTAAAATTAATTTGAATACTTAATGATATACATTATTAAAAGTTTTATAAGTTCTTTGGAATATTTCTAAGTTTAATACTAATATAATATTTTTTTAATATTCGAATATCATATGGGTATTGCCTCGATGATATTTGATATCAAATATCATCTCGGGATTCAGAAATTTCTTCATCTAGATAATATGATTACTTTGTATATCATTAAGTATTCTCTTTATCTAGATCTTTAATATCTTTGATAATATCATAGATATATCCTGACGAAAAACCGTTCGAACAAAAATGTAGGGATTTTTAGTTAAATTTTTAAGGAAAAATACTAAAAAGGAGTAATTTTTATATGAAAGAGAATAAAACAACATGGACTAACATGAAATTATGTGAAATTCCTAGTTCAGATGGTCCTATATTTTTAGATATTGGAATAGAGTCTAATATAAATGAATCGGAGCAATTTGGAATATTATATAATTTGTTTAGAGTGTTTTTTAGAATACGAGACTCTAGATTAAATTCTAAAATACAGATGGATTTGAATTATTTGGATCTCTCTTCTTTGATAAAACAAATAACCCTTATATCAAAAAATAGAGAGACTTATGAAAAAGCGCTAGATTCAAATTATCAAGTATCCATAGTCAAATCTTCTGGTAAAAGTTTTAAAAGACTTATATTGTCTTTTGGAAGAATTCAAAAAAATAATGTAATATCAATTATTATAAATGACAGAACCTCGTCTGTAACAAATCTTAAAATAATTATGAATGAATTTAGATTTGGTGTTATATTCGATTTGATAAAGGAAATAAAATCTAATTTTTCTGTATTATGTACTAATACATTTATAATATCTAATCAGGAAAGACAAATTAAAGGATTTGAGAATTCTATTAATAATATTCATAACGAGCAAGTTTGTTTAATTGAAAATAAAAAAATAAGTAATTCTGACAATATTTTAGATAATTTTGATATTGTAGAGAAATCGGAAAATGTTGATGTGGAAGTCTCTAATATACAGAATGAATTCATTTCCAGTATTGATTTTGATACTCCGTTAAGGGAATGTTTCGATATTCCTACTAGTGGTAAAACTAAATCTGAAAAAAATGATGTTTTTAAGAAGTCTATTAATCCTTTTTTAAAAAGAGTTATAAACTATGATTTAAATACAATGAATGTATTGAGGGATATGTTTGTTTTAGTTAACGAAAAGAGTAGATTGGAGATGTTTTCTCCACATACTTATATAATGTCGTCTACTAACACAAGTCCAAAAATAATAGAAGATATTACAAAGCATTCTAATTATTATGTTGGACAATATTATATTCTACAATGTTTGAAGAAAAGTATATTGTCTTTTGGTTCTGGAACTCAAGTTAATTTTCCTATTTTATATTACAAATTTCCATATGAAGAATCAACAGAAATTTATAATATAATGAAATGCTCATTTCTTTGTTTGATTGTTTTTAATAATATTGTAAATTCATATTCTAATAAAATAGAAAATGTTGGCGATGTATTAAATCATTTTAAATTGACAAGAGAGTTTATAAAAATAACGTTTGGTTCGTTTATAGTTAATTTCAAATCATTGTTAACAGACGATTCAAAGAAGAAAAAATTTATAGATGATTTATGGGATTTATTTTTAACTTTTAAAGAATCAGGAGCATTTAGTGGAATAGAAGAAGAATACAAAAAGTTAATTCCGGGTAAATATGATATGTCATTTTCTGTATTTGAAGAAGAAATGAATAAGTTAATCTCTTTTATTCCAAATATAAAGACTATTTCTTGCGAAGATATATCTGATCATATAAAAGAGGTTGGAATAGATGATCCGGGGAAATTGGAATCGGAAGAAGATATAAAGAATATACTAATCAAGTTGATTCCATTTGAAAAGAAAGTAGAAAAAAAGATATTAGATCCTTCTATTATCAAATTTTTTGATTTTACTAAAGATTTAATCGAGGACAAATTGTATGAAAAAATGAAATTTTCTTGTAATACATTAGAAGATATTGGAGAATATATAAAGGTTCATAATTTACCGGAAGAAATTTCTATTATTAATATGGCATTAATGAATAATCCTGCTATAAGTAAAAAAGAAGAATTGGATGTGGAAATTTCTAAAGTTATAGAATCCAATAAGGATAATGAAGAACCCGATTGGAATGCGTTGTTATTTGGACATAGTTAAATAATATTGAACTTGGAGTAATTTATATGAAAAATCAGAATATTAATAATCAAGAAACAATTAAATTGAGATTGTCAGAGACATTAAATAGATCATTGGTGTATACGGCATTTCCGATGGATATTCCTCTTACAATAGCTATAATATTTAATAAGAGGAGTTCTGGGTTAGAAACTCAGTATGATACAAAGAATAGTTTAATTTTAAATAAATGGGTCAAAGTTAGGTTGCATAGGGATCTTCGAAATTGTACGTTTTGTCAAACTTTTTTTGATTTAGAGTCAATAAAGGATGAGAGAACGGATTTTAGATCTAAATTTAGAAAAGTAAATCCATTATATAAAAATACAGTTTTTCAGTTTAGTTCCGAATTATTAGATTTAAAAACGATTAGAGACGGTGATAATTTAGAGGAAGAAAATAATATAAAAGGATTTAATAATACTTTGAGTGTTACGGGGTGGAAAGTATTTGATTATGAAAGTGATTTGATATATTATTTTATAGAAAGACGAATATTTAATGTGATTACTAGAAGTAAAGTAGTTAGAAGTATGGGGATACAGTTAACTACTGATAAGGGGTTTGAGGCATTAAATCAGTATTATGAACATTACAAGAAAAATGAGTGTGTTAAAAAAGCTGAGATTCCTGATTACTTGAATGGTGGTCAGGAATCTTTCTTTATAGATGCTATGTTGGATGAGGCGGCTGATGATAGATCAGTATAAAGTAACAGCATATTATCATCTTCATGTAAATAGTACATATGCAAACTTTTTTCGTAGTATGGCTGATATGTTTAGAACAGCCTGGTTTCCTAGAAGTAAAGAATTAATAATATCTACATATGAAAAATCAGTAGAGCATATTAAGAATTTAAAAGATAAGACTGGAAGTAATTGGACCCCTAGTTATCCTTATATGGTATTTAATCCTAGTTATGAAATAGCTCCAGATGAGAGTTTTGGAAGGTTTATGTATCAATATCCAAATTTATCTATAGGATTTGGTTCTAATCAATGGAATCCTCGTATATATGAGGATGAAAATTTGTATGTGGCTCCATCTCTTAATAGATATAAGGGAACATTTGATATAATAATTTGGAATTCCTCTGTATATGAGCTTTTAGATTATAGAACTAGAGCATATCAATTATTTGGAGATATTGGTAGAATAATAACTCCTGACATAGAGGGATATATGATTCTACCAGATGAATTAATAGCCTATAATTATTATAATTCATATACCAAAGAAAGTTATAAAATTGATTGGGAACATAGAACAAATACTCAAACATATTTAGTTAAAAATATAAACCAGAATAGAAGAGTGTTTCCGTTTATAATTACCCAATATATAACATTAAATTCTATTTCGGATGGTTCGGAACAATATGGAGGCGGAGGTGCTGATGCAATTGGGGATCATAAATTTGTTATATCCTGCACATGGGAAAGTTGGATACCTGTTCATTTAATATTAGTTTCGAGTTATTTTCCAATACCATGTAAAGAATTTTATTTGGATATGTCAATAGGTTTTAGATCTGTGAATGTAAGAGGTGTTGATGGTGGATTGTTAAAAACTCCTATACATAACTTGACTACATTTGTAGAAGATTGTTCGGATTCTACGGCTTTGACTTCTCTTCAGTTAGAACATAGCAAATCTTATTGTTATCTTCTGACTTCGTCCGACATAGCAATAATAGATACAGGAGAAGAATTAACTGTTGAGATAGACGAAAGTCTTGTTATTCCAGATTGTGTATATGTTAAAGTTTTTTATAAATATGGAGAACTTCAGAGGGATTTTCAATATAAGTTTGTTGCACCTAATAAAATATCTTTTGTAACATTTAATTTAGAACAGTGTTTTGTTGGTGATATGATATCGTTTGAAATATATGGAAAGGAGGAAGATGTTGATAGAAGCGTGAATATGTGCAATTAGAATAATTTAAAGTCCCAAAATCGCAGCTCAAATCCACCTACTTCAGTAGGTGGATGTAGAGCAAGGGAAAAATAAATCGTATTTCAATTAGCTTATGATAAATTGTAAAACTGAAACAATCGTCTTTAGACGATCACTAGACAGAAACAATCTGCGGATCTCAAACACATGAAGAAGTCGGACTCTCTTCTTAAAGACATACACAGCCAAGCGATTCAGCAAGCTCTTCTTCGTTTAGAAATAGCCTACCAATCTTTTTGTGAAAAATATTGGTATAGTATTATATATATAGAATAATAGAAGTAGCCATATTTGAGAGGAGTAGGAAAATAATGACGAAACAGGAATTTATCAATGCAAATTCCGAATGGTTTAAAGAATCATTCGGAGTTTCGATGTCCATCCGAATGAAATTCCTTAAACATTTATCTACAGGAAACTGTAGAAAATTGTCGAATTACTTGATTCTATGCAGAATCAAGTATCCCGTACTTACAGACTGTCCTGTTGATAATGTATTAATCAAAAGGACAATCGAGTTATTGAAATCGAGGGGGTTCGTTTTGGATTTAAGTGGGGAGCATGATGACGACGTGACAAAATATTGCGTCCCCCCCGTAGTAGTAGTAGATGACGCGGATTACGACTTAGCGTGACGAAAGAGAGGAATCTGAAAAGATTCCTTTTTATGAAAAATCAGCATATAGGGTAAAAATTTTTTTATATAAAAAATGAGACTTTGAGATTTAGAAAAAATTAATAGGCTGTGGAAAATTTCAGATATTAACCTTGACAACCACAACAGCCAGGTGATTCAACAAGTGACGTTTCGTTTAGAAATAGCCTATCAATCGTTTTTCGATGGAAGGGGCTATTCGAAAGGAAGCCATGATCTACGGAAACGTAGGAAGCCATCCACCTTTAGGTGGTGGTAGTTCACTCCAACAGGTACATGTAATTATAGTAGGGATGATGTTAGTTTTTAAATCAAAATAGAAAATTAGTAAATTCAGAAGAAAAAGATATATTCGATACTGTGAATAAAATAAAAATATTTTCCGATAAAATGGATTATTATGGTTTCTGTTTAATATATGATCCTACTTATAACATACCAGATATAAGATATTCTAATATGCTTTTTTATGGAATAATTATATGCAACGAGATACCACATTATTGAAATTTATTAAAATGTATAATTTTTCTAATCTTTTAATAATGAAAGAAGACGATATAGAATCTTTAATAAAGAGATCTTTAGAAATAGCCAATAATGATTATTATAAAGAATATTATGGAAGTAATTCATGTTTAATACTCGGGTTAAATTTTAAGAAAGTTTTATTATCATTAGGTACTCTAATATAAGAAATGGAGATTTTATTGTATGAAAACTGCATTAATAACAGGTAGCGGGGGTTTAGTTGGATCTCAAGCTGTAGAATTTTTCTGTGGTTTAGGTTGGAACGTAATAGGACTGGATAATAATTATAGAAAGGTATTTTTTGGAGAGAGTGGAGATATTAATTGGAATATAGAAAGGTTGAAAAGTCTATATTCGAAATATATACATTGTGAATTTGATGTAACTGATTCAAAATTAGATAACTTGTTTTTTGATTTTAAAAATAGTATGTTTTCGGATATTAAGTGTATAATACATTGCTCAGCCCAACCGAGTCATGATTTTGCTGTGAAAGATCCAAAATTGGATTTTAATGTAAATTCATATGGTACATTAAATATATTGGAAGCTTATCGAAAGTATTTTCCAGATGCTGTTTTTATATATACAAGTACAAATAAGGTATATGGGGATTTGCATCAAGTAAAAGTTTTTGAAAAAGAAACTAGGTGGGAACCTGTTGAAAATGACTATATTAAAGGAATAGATGAGAATTTTCCAGTAGATCAGAGTTTACATTCTTTATTTGGAGCGTCAAAATTGTCTGCGGATATTTATTGTCAAGAGTATGGCAGATATTTCAATCTTCCAATAGGGATATTTAGGGGTGGATGTCTTACAGGAAGAAATCATTCTGGAGTAAAACTCCACGGTTTTATAAGTTATCTTATAAAGTGTGCTGTTTCGGGAGAATTATATTGTATAAATGGATATAAAGGGAAGCAAGTTCGTGATAATATTCATTCTATTGATCTAATAAATGCGTTTTATGAGTTTTATTCCAATCCCAAATGTGGAGAAGTCTATAATATAGGTGGGGGATCATATTCAAATATTTCTATAGTGGAAGCTATTGAAAAGATAGAGACTGTTATTAATAAAAAAATGAACATTTCTTACAGTTCCAGTAATAGAATTGGAGATCATATTTGGTATATTTCGGACGTATCTAAATTTCAAAGAGATTATCCAAATTGGAATTATACTTTTAATATGGATGATATAATTGATGATATTGTTAGGAAGGAATGGTCTCAATAAATTGATGTATCTAAATTAAAAAATATATAGAGACCTTATGTTACAAAGTTAATGTATCATGGGATTATTTATCAAAATGGATGTCTGATGTAAATGTTGATCTTAATCCAAATTTTCAACGAATCCATGTTTGGACTTTAGAGCGAAAACAACAATATATAGAGTTTAGATTACGGGGTGGAGGATCTGGAAATATATTATATTGGAATTATCCAAAGTGGCAAAAAATAAGTGTGATTATGTAAATGGTACTATGATTATTGTAGATGGAAAACAATGTTTAAATTCTGTTTCCATATTCGTGAACAATGTATTTCCATTATATTTAAAAGAATATAAAGATCCTATATTTTATAAGGACTTTTCTCCTCGTTATGGTTCTGAGTTTATAATGGTTGTAAATTCTTTGGAGAATTATACTGATGTAATTAGATGGTATTTAGAATTGAATTCTGGAGGAGTTTTACATACTCAGAAGAATTAGATAGAGTTAGAGAATTATTGAATAAATCGGTAGATATTGATACATTAATTAAGAAAGAAGATCTTTAGATGGTTAGATTTGAAGATTTTGTTTGGTTATTTAATTGTGATTATAATAATAGAAAAATAATAAGATTAGATTTTGATGAGGCGTCTCTTTTATGGGAATCAGTAAAAATATCGAATGGTCGTATTTTAGAGTTAGATATAAGGTATGGGGGTTCTACTTTAATTTTGTTAGGCTCTTCACATCACAGACAAATTTATAGTTTGGGTACTGATGATAATGTTAATATAGAGTGTAAGATGATTTTTGTAAACTATAAAGAACGATTACATATAATAAATAGTAATTTTAAGGAATATAAACCAGAATATAAGTTTGGATTGGTTGTTATAGATGTGGATGATATGTATGAAGATATAAAACTTGGGATGGATAATATTTGGAACTATTTAGAAGACGACGCATATATATTTTTTCATGATGTTATTCCGAATATTAGAGGGAAACTTTCTAATTTTGTAGTAACAACTCATATTGAAGAAATTAAACGAATATATGACGAATTATTAAATAATAATATGGTAACAGAAATTAAAAGAATTGGAAGTTCTGTTTTGTGTAAAAAGATTACGAAAATATGAGATATTAGATTATTTTTGTAAAATAAATATATAATTTTATTAAATAAAAGGGTTCCAATTCCTTTTTAACTTATAGAGTTGTTTTGTTGATTAATATATAGGAGAGACTAATTTAGAATGATTATATTTAAGTGTGCTGGTGGAATTGGAAATCAACTATTTCAATACGCAAATGCAAAATCATTATCCAATAAATTAGGAGTTAATTTTAAAGTTGATAAAATATCATTTAAATGGACAGAGTCTAGAAGGTTCTCTCTTCATCATTTTAATATAAATGTAGATTTTGCTAATATAAAAGAGATAAAAAATACAAAACAATCCTATATAATAGAAGAGAGATCGTTTGAGTACAAAGATTATCCTGTGAAAAATAATTGTTATATATCCGGATATTTCCAATCTCCAAAATACTTTAAAAATATAGAAGATATAATTAGAAGAGAGTTTGTATTGAGAAAAAGAATACAATCATATAGTATTCTTTATCAAGATTTGATTAAGAGGGAAGAATCTGTTTCTTTTAATGTTAGAAGAAGAGATTATATAAAAAGGTTTTCTAATGTTTATTATACACAAGATGTAGATTATTATTCGAGGGCAATGAATATAATAGAAAATAGAATAAAAAACCCTCATTATTTTGTTATGTCTGATGATATAAATTGGGTTAAAAATAATATAGAGTTTAACTTTCCTGTAACTTATTTATCAAAAGAATATGATGAAGCTAAAGATTCTAATGTTATAAATTTATATGATTATGAAGATTTATATATTTTATCAACATGTAAATATCATATTATAGGAAATAGTACTTTTGCTTGGTGGGGAGCTTGGTTGTCTAATTCTAATCTAGTTATATCTCCAAAAAATTGGTTCAAGGATATAAATATGAGTATTAAAGATTTGATTCCAGAAAATTGGATTCAGTTATAAAATTCATATATAGTTGGAAAGATAAATTGGTATGAATATCAAAATGGATTATTTTTCATTTAAAGATTTTGTTGGATATATTAAAAATTATAACGATTTTGATATAAAAAGGTCTTTATTTTTATGTGAATTTTTATCTTCTATGGAAATATGTGTGGATGGTACCGGTATGTCTGACTATTATACAATAAAAGATCTAGATTTTTTAAATTTAAATGTATCAAATATTTTGAAAGACGGGATTATAATATGAAAGATCATGGAATTATAGAATTATATGATTGGGATACACAAGAACTTTCTCAATATGTGAAAAAATATGATATATTTAATTTTAAAAGTTTTATTATGTGTGTTGAATTAGTGAGTAGAATCGATAATGAAAAAAATTAATGTAAGAGGATTGGTCGAAAATTTAATAGTATTGAGTGGAATTCCTTCAGGATTTTGTCTGGGTATCGTGTTGGACAAATTGATAAACATCTTAATAAACATGAATCTTACCATGACATGTAGGGATATATTCCATGTCTTGTAAAGATAGTAGGAAGTCATGTGGGACAACTTGTCTCATTTTTTGTATGAAATAAAATTGGATTTAAAATAATTATATTTTATTAAATAGGAGATAAGAAATATTATGGGCTGTATTAGAAATGGGAGTTATATCGGTGGAAACATTAATAAACCCTTTTGTGTGGATATTGTAAAAGAATGGAATATATTGAATTTTGTAGAAACAGGAACATATGAGGGAAATACTACTATATGGGCTAATGAAGTATTCAAAAAAGTGTATACTATAGAAAATTCGAAAATATTATATGATAAATTGGAATCAAAACATAAAAAATTTCCAAATATAAAATGGTTGTTTGGAAATTCTGTTGATCATCTTCCAGGTATAATTGAGGAAATTGGGAACAATAAATGTGTTTTTTGGTTGGACGCTCATTATAGTTGTGATAATATAACGGGAGGAAAAACGATGCCTCATCCATTAATAAGTGAGTTGAGAATAGTTTTAAATGCTCCTACACAACACATAATATTTATAGATGATTTTCGGTTAATGGCTTATCCAGCACAACAAGGAACTAAATATGAATGGCCGAGAATAGACCAGGTTTTAAAACCAGTATTTGATTGTAAGTATAATTATCATATTTATATTATGCAAGATTTTATATTATTATTAGAGCCAGAAGGAAAAAAGATTCTAGACAGAAATTCAGATAAGTTAATGGTATATTAATAGTTTATAGGATAAATTATAAAGGTGTTTGTTTAATGAAAAATATAGTTGTTACTGCTTGTAGTTCTTATGATATTAATAGAAGTAGGAATTATTTTAATGGTTTATTGACATTGATATCTTCTTTACACGAATATGGCTTTGATAGTTTTGAATGTTTAATTGTATATGATTTAGGTATTACAGACGAGAATAAACGTGTATTAAATAAGATTTCTAAAGTTAAAATCGTGGAATATTCTGATTATTTAAGAAAATCGGTATATTCCGAATATATGCATCCTTATTATCACGGATATAAAATGTTTTCTGTTAAAGATGCTGAAAGATATGGTGATAATGTTTTATGGTTAGATTGCGGGGTATGTTTGACTTCTGATATTAAAATAATTTTTGATATTATAGAAAAAGATCATATATTCTTAGTTTGGGATGGTCATTTAAATTATCAAATGACTTCTATTGAGTGTTCTAATTCTATGGCTGCTACTGAAGAAGAACTAAATTCCAATCAGATATGTTCTGGAATGTTAGGATATAAAGTTTCTGGAAAATACCAACAATTAATAGACGATTCTTATAGATATTCATTTAATAGAGATTGTTTATATAGTCTATTAGATAACCATAGACATGATCAGTCAGTATATTCTATATTAGCTAGTAGGTATAATTGTAAATTATAACCAATTCAAATATTTGGAGAATATGGTGGTTATAAAATAAATGAAGGTCAGGTGATATATGTTCATAGATGTGTATTCGAAAAATTTGATAAAATACAGTATAAATAATTTGTATAGTTTAGATAAGGAGATTTATGAAAAAAATTAGATTAATAAATAAGTGGTATGGTCCCTCTGAAGCAATGTGTATGGCTAATAAGTGTACACTAAAAGCTGATTTTATTTGGAAAGATTTATTAATAGTAGATAAAAATCAGGATTATGATGCTGTTTTTCATAATGTGTGTAATAATCTTCAAAATTTTTCTTTTGAGAAGGCTATACTCTTTCAGTCTGAGGCAAAACCTAATAGAAAAACAGAGGATTATGAATTTCAGGAATTAAATAAAGATAAATTTTTGAAATATTATGATATGGAAAAATATCACAGTCAAGATTTTCATTGGAATATAAATATGAATTATATGCAATTGAATAGTATAAATTTAACAAAATCAAAGATTATGTCCGGATTGGTCTCCAGTTTAAGAAATACAGAATTGCAAAATTTAAGGGTGGATTTTTTATATAAATTAGATAAACTGAATTTTTATGATCATTATGGTTATGGTGGAGAAGTGATGAAATTAAAGTCATATAAAGGTTCTCCGGAATATAATTCATTTGATAAGGGAGTGTCTTATATTCCTTATAAGTATAATTTTAATTCGGAAAATGTTGAATATAGAGGATATTTCACAGAAAAAATAATTTTACCTATATTATTTGAATGTCTAGTTTTTTATTCTGGGTGTCCAAACATTCAAGATTTCATAGATCCTCGGTGTTATATAAAATTAGATTTGAAAAACCCGGATGAATGTATAGGTATTATAGAAGAATCTATTAAAAATAACGAGTGGGAAAAAAGGATAGATATTATAAGAAAAGAAAAAAAGAGAATAATGAACGATTTAAATCCTATGGAAATAATAAGGAAAATAATAAATAGCGATTGATATGAAAGAATACATAGAATTAAACGGGCGTCTTCCATATGATTTGATTCAGGAAGATGTTGAAAAAATATTCCTGGACCGTTTAAAAATAAATCCTTCATGTATTATTATAGTAGGAGGTTATTTGGCATATGAAGTAGATCGGATGTCTAAATATTATCCAGAATGCGATTTTATAATTTTTGAAGCATCAAAAAGATATTTTTTTGATTTGCAAAAAAGGTTTATTGATATAAAAAATGTAAGATGTGAGTTTAAAGCGATATCTAGTTTAACTGGAATCTCTAAATTTTTTGATGTAACATACGGGGCTTCTGGTTCTCTTTTAAAACCTATACATGAGAAACAAATATTAGAGGAATATGATGTTGAGACTCTGGCTTTAGATGATTATGATTATATAAAAAATAAAAAAATAGATATGTTGTGGTGTGATGTTCAAGGAAATGAATTGGAGGTTCTTAGAGGGTCTAAATCCGTTCTCAGTAAGTGTGGGGTTGTATTTTTAGAAATATCGAAAATTCCTAGAGAATATAAAAATCAATGTTCTTTAGCTGAATTAGACAATTTTTTATCTAAATTTGGATTTGAGTTAGATAGTATCGGTTTAGATACACAATTGAATAATGGGACTGGGAATGCGCTTTGGATTAAGTAGGAGAATTTATGATAGAATTGAAAGATTTAACAATTATATTTCCATTTCATAAAGATAGCGATGTTAGAGTAAAGAATTTATGTCATAATTTAGAGTATATTAATTATTATTTTAACACTAATATAATTGTATGTGAACACGATAATAAAAGTACAGAGGTTTCTGATCTTCCATACAAATATAAATATATATTTTATGATAAATTTGATAAATATTTTTCTAAAAGTAAAACTATTAATTATGCTGCAAAAGTATCCAATACAAGCATTATTTCAATTAATGATTCTGATTGTATAACGGTTCCTAGTTCGTATGTGGAATCTGTCGAAAAGACGTTAAGTGGGATTCCATTTGTTATTGGTCATGATGGGTTGTTATATCATATACCTGAAAATAGATTTGAAAATATTCTAGATGAAGATTTTATGAAAAATTTAGATTATTATATGAAAAGAACTGGTCCTGCCGTAGCTGGCGGAATAATTTATTTAGAACTTGATGAGTTTTATAAATGTGGAATGTTTAATGAAAAATTTGTGTCCTGGGGTGGAGAAGATATGGAGATATTTTATAGATATAATAGATTAGGAAGAATGATAAATGGTGTTTCAGGTCATTTGTTTCACATGGAACACCCAAGATCCCTTAATAGTAATGATACTCATGAATTTTATTCTGATAATGTTGATGAATTGAATAAGGTAGAAAATATGTCGAGAAAAGATTTAGAGGATTATATAAATACATGGGGATGGAGATACTAATGTTTTATTCTCAAAGTGGAGTGGATGAATATATTTATAAAAAATTTTATGGTGATAAAAAGAATGGGATTTTTATAGATATTGGGGCTTTTGATGGAATTAAATATAGTACTTCTAAGTTTTTTGAAGATATTGGATGGAATGGTATATGTATTGAACCAAATCCAATAATATTTGAGCTATTGAAGAAAAATAGAAGATGCGAAAAATTAAATTTGTGTATAAGTAAAGGGAATACTAGTGTAGAAGATTTTCTTTTAGTTATGAGAGATGGTCCAGATATGTTATCTGGAATATTTAGGAATTATCATCCTAAACATCTTGAACGAGTTGATAGAGAAATAGATTATAGCGGAGATAAACAGATTTTAAAGATCCCAACAATGAGGCCAAATGATTTATTGGAAAATGTATTTAATAAATACAATATTTCTGAATTAGATATTCTCTCTATAGATACAGAAGGTAGTGAGGTTGAAATATTAAGTAATATAGATTTTGAAAAGTATAGTATTAATATTATAATAGTAGAACATAATTTTAATGAAGATGAAATAAAAGAAATTGTTTATAAAAATAATTTTGAATTTGTAATAGATTTAGGATGTGATTATATTTTTAAGAGATTAAAATGAGTTTTAACTTATAAGAAAAAAGATTTAAAGTATATTTTAGAATTGATTTATTATGAAACATTTTAATCATACTCCATTGGATGATGTATATAAGATAATAAGAGTTATTGATTTGGATTTTTTAAATATGACTATTATAAAGATTCTGATTTTGGTTATTATGGAGGGTCTGGTGGAAAATTTACAGATTTTAAAGTCCCAAAATCGCAGCTCAAATCCACCTACTTCAGTAAGTGGATGTAGAGCAAGGGAAAAATAAATCGTATTTCAATTAGCTTATGATAAATTGTAAAACTGAAACAATCGTCTTTAGACGATTGGTTAGGAGACCAAAATGAGAGCTTTTAAGTTCCGTTTGTACCCGAATAACGAGCAACAGGCTAAACTGTGGTCTCACGCCAATCGTTTAAATAAACTTTACAACGATTTTCTGTTCGAAAGGAAGGATCAATACGAGAGAAATAAAGTAACGATTACTCGACAAAAACAACAAGCAGATATCAAACACATGAGGAAGTCGGACTCTCTTCTTAAAGACATACACAGCCAGGTGATTCAACAAGTGACGTTTCGTTTAGAAATAGCCTATCAATCGTTTTTCGATGGAAGAGGCTATCCGAAAGGAAAACATGATCTACGGAAACGTAGGAAGCCATCCACCTTTAGGTGGTGGTAGTTCACTTTGGATTTTTCTGAGTCTTTAGCATTAGGAATAGTTATATGAAAAAATGTGAATTATGTAATAAAGAGTTTAAAAATATTAAAGGATTATCATCCCATATATTTTGGATGCATAAAGAGATAAGTAAAGAGGATTATTATAAAAAATATTTGATGGTAGAATCGAGTAATAGAGGTTTTTGTCTTTTTTGTGGAAAAAAATGTAAATTTGTAGGTTTTGATGTCGGATATTTAAAATATTGTTCTACCATGTGTTCGAATTCTTCTGAAGAAACTAAAATAAAATCGAAAAATACTTGTATGATGAAGTTTGGGTTTAATTACGCTTCTTCTTCCAAAATTTTTAGGGAATCTGTTAAAAACACGTGTATGAAAAAATATGGTGTTGATAATATTTCTAAGAATGGAGATATAAAAAAGAAAAAAGAGATTACAGTATTTTCCAATTATGGGGTAAATAACCCGTCTCAATCAAAACAAATATCGGAATTTGTTAGAAATAAAAAACTAAAAATGTATTATAATAGACTTATTAAATCTGATAGATTTAAAAATATGACAATTCCATTGGTCGATATTGGGGATTATAAAGGAGTAAAAGGATTTGAATATGACTTTAAATGTATAAAGTGTAATAATGTTTTTAAAGATAATCTGGATAGTGGTAAAATTCCTCGATGTCCTAAGTGTTACCCATTTAGTAACACATCTTCTAAATCGGAAAAGGATTTGTTTGAATATATAAAAAATATTTGTTTCGATGCTGTTGAGGGGGATAGAAAAGTTTTAAACGGTTTCGAATTGGATATATATATTCCATCAAAAAATCTAGCTATAGAATTTGACGGTTTGTATTGGCATAGCGAATTAAATGGAAAAGATAGGAAATATCATTTAAATAAAACAATTTCCTGTGAAAAAAAGGGGATTAGACTCATTCATATATTTGAGGATGAGTGGGTTAATAAAGAATATATAGTTAAATCCATTATAGATAATAAAATTGATATAACACCAAATAAAATTTTTGCTAGAAAATGTGATATTCGAAAGGTTGATAAAGAAGAATCTTTTAATTTTTTAGAGAGTAATCATATTCAAGGATTTATAGATGGTAGTTTTTTGGGATTATATTTTAAAAACAAATTGGTATATATTTTAGGTTACGGTACTCCTAGATTCAATAAAAAATATAGTATAGAAATTTTGAGAAGTTGTAGTGAATTAAATACGGTCGTGGTTGGTGGTTTGTCTAAATTAGTTAATTGTATATCTGATAAATCTATAATAACTTATGTAGATAGAAGATTCGGAGATAAAAAGTCTTATGACAAAATAGGATTTAAATTGAATGGTGTATCGGAACCTTCTTATTATTATATAAAAGGATATAAATTAAGTAGATACAATCGAATACAGTTTCAGAAACACAAATTAAAATCTAAATTAGAGTCTTATGATCCTAATCTAACCGAATGGCAAAATATGCAGCTATCGGGATACGACAGAATTTGGGATTGTGGTAATTTTATATATACCAAGGAATAGGTTATGAAAAAAATTAATATACTTATTGTTGGTACTAAAAAATATTATGATTTTGCGTTAGATTTAATAGAATCTATAAATAAATATTTTTTAATAAATCATAAAATTCATATATTTCTTTTTACAGATAGAGAAGATCCGAGTATCAAGAATGTAACTATAATAAAAACTCCACACAAAGATTGGCCGGGTATGACATTGTTACGGTACCATCTATTTTGTGATTCTGAAGATATTATATCTGATTGCGATTATATGTATTATATAGATGCAGATATGAAGGTTATTAAACCTATTGGGGATGAAATTATAGGAGATAGGGTTAATGTAATGCATGTCGGTTATTATGATAAACCTAGGAACGAATGGGACTATGATAGATGTACCATAAGCAATGCGTATATTCCATATGGAAAAGGTGATATGTATTATCATGCTACCTTAATAGGAGCTAATAGGGATAATTTTATAACCATGTCTCACACAATAAACGATTGGGTGGAATCTGATATTATGAAAGGAACTGTTCCTATTTGGCACGACGAGAGCTATCTGAATTTTTTTCTATATAAAAATCCTCCTACCAAAGTATTAGATCCTGGGTATGCTTTTTTCTATCATTGGAAACAGAATGCTCCATTTGAACCAAAGATAATTAATATAAATAAAAACGAAACTGATGATATTATAAATTTAAGATGTAAAAAAGGAAATTTTTTATTCAATGAAATAATGTCTAGAGTTGGAACAGAGAAATATGATTTGAGCGATACTACTATAATCTTTTTTGTAAAAAAGGATTCTATAAATAGAATAAGAAACTTAAATACAGTTATTCGATATTTAGATAAATATTTTAATAGTAATTATTTAGTTGTGGAAATCGACGAAGAAGAAAATATAAATATTTCAGATTTATTTTTTTGTGAAAATATGCGAAAAATTTTTATAAAAAATAAGAGTTTTGATATATTGAAAAATATAAAAGATATATGTTGTAAAGTAAATACTCCTTATATAGTTCTTCATGATACGGATGCTATAATATTATTAGATTCTTATATATTTGGTAGATATGGTGTTAGTAATGGTTATTATGATGCTATGTATCTTCATATAGGTATGAAATTAGATATTAATCAAGAAAATTATGTAAGATTCAAACAAACATATGATATAGGATCTATGATTATTTCTTACGATGTCAATAAATATCAATATGTTGCTAGGAATCCTAAAAATAAAAAACCATTTTTTCCTATAATATGTAAAAAAGAGATTTTTAAAAATTTCTTAGTTGATATTGATTTGAGTTCTATAGATTCACAATTTCTTTATTTAAGAAATTGGTTTGATCGTAATAATTATAATTATATGTATTTATTGGAATTTTATTTTAGTTTGATGAATGATAATCATAGAAATAAAATTAAAGATTACGGTGATATTGTTTCTTATCAAAATAAGTTAGTAGAAGAATATTTTAAAAAATTTATCAGTATTATAATAATAACAAATAATAATGAAAAAACTATTGAAGAATGTGTTTCTTCTATATTAAATCAAACTTATAATAATTTGGAGATAATTATTATTGATAGATTTTCTTTTGATGGTACCGATAAGATTATAAAGAAAATGAAGCGTTCTTTTTCTAGAATTAAATATATTAGAGTTGAAAATAATATTGAATATGATGAAGTAAAAAAAATAGCTTTTAATTTAATAAATTTTAATAAATCTGATTATATTTTAATACATGATCCAAATCATAAATCGTATAACAATAAGCTTGAAATTTTAATTTCTGAGTTTGATAAAAATAATTGTGAAGATGCTATTGGAAGTCTATTAATGAAAGATGGAAAATTTGAAGCGACAGAATATCTATATGAGGGAATATATAAAAATTATTATAAAGGAAATATGATTTGTACTTCGGGAACTTTATTGAGATCGAAAGTATTTAAACAATTTAGAAATTTTAATTATTCTAATGATTATGAGTTGTGGTCTGAATATTTATTATCTGGTAATAGGATTATAAATATACCGAAAGTTTTAACAGAAGAGTTGAATAAATATTCTGTACCGTATTTAGATTTGGATTTGGCAAAAATCCGTCATATTAATAGCTTAATTAGAATAAAAGAAGAGGAGAAAAAATATAATATAGGAGTATTAATAATAGGAACAGATAAATATTTTTATCTTGCAAAAAATCTTATAAAAACTATTAGAGAAAAGTTTTTAACGCATCATAATGTTAAAATATTCTTTTTTACAAATAAAATAGATGAGGTTGAAGAATCTAAGGATGTTATTCCAATATACCAAGAAAATCTAGGTTGGCCAGGAATAACATTATTTAGATATAAAATATTGTATAATAATAGAGATAAGTTTATAGATACGGATTATATTTACTATATAGATGCTGATACTTTAGTTGTAGATGAAGTTGGAGATGAAATTTTGGGAGATTTAGTTGGAGTAAAACACCCATTTTTTTGGGATTCTCCTAGAAAAGAATTTACATATGAGAACGATAGTAGATCGTTAGCTTATATTTCTGATAGGGATGGAAAGTTTTATTTTCATGGTTCTTTTCAAGGTGGAAATACTAGAGAATTTATAAGAATGTGTAAAAAACTTATGGAAAATATTGACATAGATTCTGGTAATGGAATAGTTGCCAAATGGCATGATGAAAGTCATTTAAATCGATATTTTATAGATAATATTCCTGATAAAATATTAGACCCAGCATATTCTTTTCATGAAGATGCTAAAAAAATGGAATATTTTATTCCAAAAATTAAAGTAATAAAGAAAGATAATAACAGAATAAGAAATCCTATACAGGAGTTAGATGGTAGCAAGAACATAAGTAAATATATAATAAAAGATAATGAAAATGATGTGAAAACAGATTTTAAGAATGTGTCTTTTATTATACCGGTATATATAGATACTCGAGAAAAGTTGGATAATTTAAATTTAGTTGTTTCGTATTTGGATTATTATTTCGATACTAATATTTATATCGGAGATTGTTCCGATAAAGAAATAATTTTTGACAACATTATTTCGAAAAGGATAAATTATATAGACTGTAAGGATTTAAGATTGAATAGATCAGGTATTATAGATAGACTAGTAAAAAAATCTACTAGAAATATAATATGTATTCATTCTCCAAATTGTTTAATAAATTTTAAACAATATATTGATTCAGTGAATCTTATATTGAATGAAAATAATGATGTAATAATACCTCATAATGGATTTTGTAAGAATATACCTAGAAAATATTATCCTCTTATAGACAATACGAAGAGAATAGATTTATTCGAATCTCATTATAGTTATATTTCTACAGAAAAAAATAATTATAGACACGGAGGTGTATTGTTTATGAAGAAGAATGTATATAAAAAAATAATTTCTAATTGTAATTGGAATAATGATGATGAAGAAAGATATATGAATATATTAAAAGAGAATATGAAAATAAGTAATTTAAACATTGGTAGATCATTATATAGGATCAACCATTTCAATACCAATATAATATAAATAATATTTTAAATAAATATTATGTTAGGAGGTTTTATATGTATGGATATAATAGAAGTCAGAATTTTCCGAAGGATTATGAATTGAAAAGTTCTTCGTTTTCTGGCTATATGAATAAATATTACTATAAAGATATTGATTTACATCCATTTTATTCTGATGTAGATTTAGAATACCATTATAAAGAAGATTTAATTGATATATATTCTATATTTACAGATATAAGTAATGATAATATACCTCGTAAATTTGATCTTATAAAGAATCATATTCGATTATTCAATTTATATTTTAAAGAGGGATTCAGGCATACCTTTGTTGATATATCATATGTTCTTGGTTATAATTTTGAGAATATTAAAAAAATGTGTAATGAATTGAATTCTAATTATATTATTTTTCCTATTAAAAAAGATATAGAAAAAAATGTTACTGAATATATTGGTGTTATACTTAATTATTTATACAATGAAATAATAAAAAAAAGAAATTTTAAGTATTTTGGATTACTTGATTCTTATATATACTTAACAAAAGATATATTTGTCAAATATATATTAGATAATAATTTTTGTTGTGGAAGAACACATTCATTAGATATTCAGCATTGGTATATATGGTATGCTTTTTCATTTTATAATTCTTCTAAATTTGACAATTTAGATTTTTGTCCAAAAGAAAAGCATTTACATTGTGATATGGGTCCTCCATATTATTCAATCGGTGGTAGAAATCATTATCTATATTTTTTTGAATTTATTAGGAGAAATGTTGATATAACGTTCGGTAGTATGAAATGGAAAAAAATATTGTCTTCGGTTGATGATGTTGATTTTAATAATCTCCAGGTAGAAGAGTTTAATAAACTTAATGATGGATATATAGAGATATATAATAATTTTTTATATTTTACAAATTATTATAGAAAGTCGATGGACTATTTTAATAAACTAGACATGTTTGCAAATTATATATCAGGAGTTAAATGATTCATATGAAGGACTTAGTTTCTGTTATAATAACTGTTCACAATCAAGAAACCGAGATTGAGGATACTATTTTATCTATTTGTAATCAATATTATGACAACGTGGAGATAATCGTTGTTGATGATTGTTCTAGTGACAATACTTGTTTAATCATAAATAATTTAAAAAATAGATATGATTTCAAATTTGTACAGAGAGAATCTATTGGGGGATATTCGAAATCTAAAAACGATGGTTATAGAGAAATATCTAATGATTCTAAATATGTATTATTTCATAGATCTGGAGATATTTCATATTCAAATAAAATAAATTGTTTGGTTGAATATTTAGAAAGTAATGACTCATATTGTGCTATAGGTTCATTTGTTAATTATATAGATAATAATGAACTTATAGATTTTAAGAATTTTAAATCTACAATATATAATAATAAAGTTGATTTGGATTATAGGTCCATATTATATTCACAGATAAAGTATAATAATATTAATCCTAGTACTTGTTTAATAAAAAGAGATATATGTGATAAATTTGTTCCATTTAAATATAAGTTTTTAGGAGAATACGATTTTTGGAATAGGTTGTTAATAGCTGGTTATAAGATAAAGAATGTAGATTCTGTTTTTGGTAATAATATCTTATATGATGAATATCATAGATCCATAGACATTGATTCAAATATAATGAATATGGTTTTAGAGAAAGAAAAAAGTATAATAATAAAAGAATATAATGATTTTTTAATTAGTATGGATGAGAAGAGAGAGAAAAAAAATATAGGTATTGTTATTATTGGAACTAATAATTATTTTAATATGGTTCCAAATCTCATATCGTCTATAAGGAAGCATTTTTTAACTTTTCATAATGTTAAAATATTTTTATTTACTAATAAAGATGATAAAATATCTGAAGATGAAGATCTAATTGTTACTCATATAGAGCATTTAACTTGGCCTGGTATGACGTTATTACGATACGATATAATATTGAAGAATAAAATTCTTTTTAAAGAAATTGATTATTTGTTTTATATAGATGCGGATATGATTATTGTTGGAGATATAGGAGATGAGATATTAGGAAACATAACAGTAGTACAACATCCTATATATTATAAAATAAATAATAGATATCTCGAATATGAGAGAAATGAAAAATCTACTGCATATATTCCATACGGGAAAGGATATAATTATTATTATGGGTGTTTCCAGGGTGGATTTAAAGATAGTTATTTGGAAATGGTTGAATTTTTAAAATATAATATAGATAAGGATATTAAGAATGGAATAATAGCTAAATGGTTTGACGAAAGCCATCTTAACAGATATTGTTATGAAAATCCACCTGATAATGTTTTGGATCCTTCTTATTCTTCTTGTGGTCTTGATAATCTAGATTATATACAAAGATTTAATTTAAAAATAATTGATGTTGAAAAGAATAACGATTCTATTAGAAATTGGGAAAATCAGGAAGATTTTTTAAATAGTAGAAAAAAGGAAATAATAAAGAATAATATATGTTTAGTTCCTTGGCTTCAGGTATCTATGTCTTCTATAGGTATATATTGTAATTGTTGTATGAGCACAATCTCATATGGAAGTATAAAAAATAATTTATTGGGTGATATATGGAATGGAAACAAGATAAAAGAAGTAAGAAGGAAGTTTATGGTTGGAGAAATACCCGAAGGCTGTTTGTGTTGTTTTAATATGGAAAAGGAAGGAATTCTTAGTTTCAGAGAAAGTTTTAATAGAGAATATATAAAGTATTATGATGATGTTATTTCAAAAACGGATTTAGAAGGAAATTTTTCTATTAATAAGGTTAAAACAATAGAAATAAAATATGGTAATATATGTAATTGTAAATGTAGAATGTGTGGACACTATTGTTCTAATTATTGGTATAAAGATGCTTTAGCTATGAACTATGGTTTGATAGATGAAGAAAAGATTATAAATATAGATGATTCTAAAGATTTAGAAATAAAAATTGGTTCTTTTTTAGACAAAAATTATACTAATAGAATATCGTTTCTTGGTGGGGAACCACTTATAAATAAATGTAATAACGATGTTCTTAGATACTTATTAGATAAAGGAATGAAAACTACTTCTATACAATTTTTTAGTAATTTATCTTCAGTAACAGAAGAATTTTTGTCTATTATAAAAGAATTCGACGATGTAATAATATGTGTTAGTATTGATGGAATTGGAATTAAACACGATTATATTAGAGGTCATAATGGATTATGGGAGTTGGTTGTAAAAAATTTTAAAAAAATACAAGAATTAAAAAACTGTATAATTAATATTTCTCCGTGCTTTAGTGCGTATAATGCATATCATTTACCAGATTTATTGTTATATATTATTGAAAACGAAATGGTTGAAAATGATCGTATACTTATAACTCCTCTTATAGATAAAGATTTTATGAAGGCATCTATTTTACCAAAATCGTTTAGAAATAAATGTTTGGAGAGGTTTAAATATGTAGAAAATAAGTGTGGAAAAATTAAAAGAATTTATGATATGTGTATTAGTATGTTATCTTCTATAAGAGAAGATAATTTTGAACAGTTGGTAGAATTTTATAATTTTACTTATAAATTAGACAAATTGAGAGGGGAAAATTTGATTAAAGTATTTCCAGAACATTTAGAAATAATGAATACTTTTGATATATATAAATATGAATTCGGAGAATATTATGTACCTAAATAAGGAATTTTCTAATGAGTATAATTATATTTTTGAAAATTTTAATATATTGAAAATTGATAATTTGTCTATAGAAAATAATAATAATAATGATATTATTGATTTGTGTTTATTAAATTTCAGACAACCTACTTTATTGAGGGAAAATTTAAGATTAGTTAAGAAATATTTTAAGGATTTATATAATTACACTATATTCGATGTTTATTATGATGAGACTACTTTAATAGAAAATTCATCTATATGTAAGGATTTTGGGTTTTCATACGTGTGTTTTGATATATTACCAAAATATAAAAATATATGGTTATGTGATAGATTGGGTTTAAAAATGGATTGTATGTTGAGATATGTGAAATCAAGAAAATCTAAATACATAGGATATATTCAACAAGACATATATTTTATTAAAGATTTTATGTGTATGGACGATTTAATAAAAAATAAGTGTTATGGTAGATGTTTAGAATCTAAAGATTTTTGGTATTTATGGAATGGATTTTCTTTTTTTGATGTAGATTATTTTGAAGACCTAGATTTTTTCCCAAATAGTCCTGGATCTCTTAAATACAAGGCGGATAGACCGAACTATGAGAATGGAGGTGGAAATTATTATTTATATTTTAGAAATAGGTATAAAAAAGAACAATTTATAGGAATGAATAGTGGATATAGTATATATATAAACGGGGATAAAAGTACCAATCCGTATTCTGATGACATAAAAGATGTTATTTGTGAGTCTATGAGAAATGAGAGCTTGATACATGGATTAGCTGTTAGTAATTGGTGTAATAGAGACGGGATAGATATAAAAAATTTAAAATTATTGGAGTTGTTAAAGAGATACTAGAATGTTTAAAATATTATTGTTAGGGTCTTCGGGAATGTTCGGTCATTGTTTGTTTGAAATATTAAGGAGATATAAAAATATTTATTGTGTAGGTATAGCGAGGAATGTTTATAATGAAGATGATACTATTTCTTTTGATATACACAATTTTGAAGGATTAAAAGATATTATTTTGGATTTTAATCCAGAAATTATAATTAATTGTATAGGGATTATAAAACAGAAAATAGGATCTATACCTTGTGAAGAATTTTTATATGTTAATTCCGTATTTCCTAATATTTTGTCGTTTTTTTGTAAGGATAGGGGAATAAAGTTATTGCATATAAGTAGCGACTGTGTATTTTCTGGAATTAAAGGAAATTATAGGGAAGTTGATTGTCCAGATCCTATTGATATATATGGAACAACAAAATTTTTAGGAGAGATAAATGATGGTTTTAATATTACTATAAGAACTTCTATAATAGGAAGAGAATATAAAAATAAATTGGGTTTATTTGAATGGTTTGTATCTAATAAGAATAAATCAGTTAGAGGATTTAAAAGGTGTATATTTAGTGGATTAACAAACAAAGAACTTTCATACGTATTGGTTGATTATATAATTCCGAATATAAAAGATGTTAGTGGAATGTATCATATATCAACAGATCCAATATCAAAGTTTGATTTATTGAACATTATAAATATTGAATTTAATCTTGGTATAAGGTTAATTGAAGATTTCTCCGTTTCGTGTGATAGAAGTCTTAATAGTGATAAATTTAAGAGAGAGTTTTTATATAAACCAAAATCTTTTTCTGATATGATAAAGGATATAAAATGATAGAAGATAATAATATATTGATATTTGGTGGTACAGGATCTGTAGGACAATATTTGGTTAAACGATTGATAGATGGAGTGTATGGAAATCCTAAAAAGATAACAATTTTTTCGAGAGATGAAGCAAAACAATATGATATGAAAAATAAATTTAATTCTGAAAAATTGAAATTTGTTATAGGAGATATAAGAAATTATACAGATGTATCTTGTGTTCTTACTGGATCTGATATAATAATAAATGCTGCTGCAATGAAACAAATTCCTTCGTGTGAACAATTTCCAGATCAAGCAGTTTTAACTAATGTTATAGGGTTTTCTAATATTTTGAAATGCGTGAAAAATTTTAAAATTCCAGTTAAAACAATTTTGAATATATCGACAGATAAAGCATGTTTACCGACTAGTGTTATGGGAATGACAAAAAGTATACAAGAGAGTATGTTATTAAATTCAGCAGATGATATAAGTTCCATTAAATTTATAGGTGTTAGATATGGTAATGTTGTAAGATCTAGAGGATCTGTTATTCCACTCTTTGAGGATCAGTTAAAAAGAGGAATAAATTTAACTGTTACTTCAAAAAAGATGACTAGATTTTTGATTACTTTAAATTCAGCAGTAGATTGTATATTTTATTCCATATTTAATGGAAGAAGCGGAGAAATATTTATACCTATTTTAAAGTCTGTGAAAATATATGATATAGCGGTATTGATGGCTAAAGACAAAAATATAGATATAATAGGAAATCGTTCGGGTGAAAAAATACATGAAATTTTATTTAATAAAGATGAATCATCTAGAATAATTATAAAAGATAATTATTTTGTTATAGGTAGATCTAAAATTTCTAATAATTATTATGAATATAGTTCAGAAAATAATTTAATGTCTGATGAAGATTTTAGAAATTTTGCAGACATTAATTGCATAGGAAAATGATTATGGATCTAGATTATATTTTTATATTTTCTAGCGGAATGAAAACTGGGAGTACTCTTATTCAGCGTTATCTCAATTCCCATAAAGATATATTAATTTGGGGAGAAAATATAATATTGGACGTAATAAAAGAACATGAACGATTCGAAGTTAATATTGATGAATATAAAGAAGATTTTGAGGTATATATTAACAGAGGATATGATAATCATCTTCCTAGATTATTTCTAAATTCCTCGAATATTAGAAAATATATGACTAATTATATCGAAAATATATTAAAATATAATGGTAATGTCATAATGAACGAAAAAAAGATATTTGGATTTAAACAAGTATGGTATACCTGTGATTATATTTTGTTATTAGAGAAGTATTTACAGAACTGCAATAAAAAATTTATATATATAACTAGAAATATTATAGATTGTTATTTGTCATGTAAGAAAGGTGGAGATCCGACGTGGATTAATTATTGGGTAGATATTAATATGTCTTTTTTGAAATTAAGAAGTAATTTAAATAATATAATATTATTTAAATATGAGGATATTATAAAAAATTCATTCATTGATTTTTGTGAAATTTTGAGCAATTTTTTAGAAATACCGAGTATCGAATTTGATATAAATGTTTTTAATAATAAATTGGGGTCATCTGGAGTTTCTGAAGAAGATAGATTAAATTTATCAGAGAAGGAGCTTAAAATGCTATTTTCTGATAATGTTATAGAGTGTTGTAGAGAATTAGGATATGATTATAATATATATAATTATCTTAATAGAGGAAATGTGGTATGAATATTTTTGGAGAGTTGAATGTATTTGATAATGGTAGTATAAATAAAGATTTTTTATATATAGCAACTATATCTCATAATAATCCTAGATATGTAGAGGAATTTATTAGATTAAATGATAAGTATATAGATAATGATAAAAGATTTGTAATTTTTGATTCTAGTAAAGATGATATTATAGCGAACGATATAAAAAATATTTGTGTTGATAAAGGAGTATTATATAATAGATTTTCTGTTAATGACTGTAGATTGAATGAGATTCAGACTAAAATAGGTTTGAAAATGAATTTTATATATAATTTTTATTTTAAATCTATGGGAATAAGATATGGAGGATTTTTACAATCAGATTTTTATTATATAAAAAAAATTGATATATTAACATATTTAAAGAATTTTGGTTATTTTGGAATAATATTAACAGATCAGTCTCCAAATTATTTGTGGCAGGGAAATTGTTTTTTTGATAATGAAATTTATAAGGATTTAAATTTTTTACCAAATGCTTGGTATTCTAAAGAGTTCGTTTCGTGTAATGATAACGAACCGACTGGTGAATGTGGAGTTATGAATTATAAGATAGTCGATAACTGTTATGATTTTATTTTTGAATTAAGTGATTCTGATTGGTCTGATAATATAATAATTATTCCCAAAGAAGAAATAGAGGAGGTTGATAAAATTGGATATTATCAAAGTTATGAAAGATCGTGTAAATATAAATTCAATGATTATTATATACATGCTATTAATGGATCGTCTTGGGATCCATATGTATCGAAATATTATTTATTTAAAGAAGAAAAAATGTTATCAATTTTGGAGAAATATTGATTATGTTTATAATTGTAGACCAAGATAATGTAGATTTAGACCTCCATTCAATGAAAGAAGAGAAAGTTTTAGAAATACTTAGTCAATATTAGATATGAAAACACAGTGTATAGTCTTTTTGACTCATTTTATAAATCCTAGTATTTTAGATAGATATTTTTTAATTAAGAATACAGTAAAATGCGCAGATACTTATTTGGTTTTGGATACGACTAATTCTATGGAGGATGACTATAAAAAATATATAGATGTTCTAGAACAATATTTTATAGAAATTAATGTTTCGTTTCTAACTAATATGGGATATGTTTTATTTGATTATGAGAAATCTCTAAGAGGAATTGAAAATCATACAACCTTGCTTGGTAATAACCATATGGTGTTGTATTATGTATACGAGTATTTAAATAATAAAAATGTAGAATATGATTATTATTGGAAATTGGATTATGATGTTTATATGACAAAAAATTACAATAAGTTTTTTGATAGTATCAATAATATGGATGATTTTGATTTATTGATGGGATACGTCAGATATTTTAATGATGAGGTAGAAGAAAATGTTAGAAAATTTCAATCTAAACTGAGTAAGATGTCTATAAGAAAAGAATTAGATCCTTGTTGGTATCCTTATTGTAAAGATATATCTAAAAATATAGTATATTCTTTTTTACCATTCTATTCTTTATCCTCTAAATTCTTAAAGGATATTTCATCATATCAGTTATATGATAAAAATTACAAAGGTCATTCTGAAATCGTGTTACCAACTTTTCTATTAGATAGATGTGTAATGAACAATATTGATAATTATTATGTATATGAAAATGTGTATGAGAATTTTATATTTAAAGAATATTGCAAAGAAGACAATATTGTATGTGGAGTAAATAGTTTAAATATGAAAGAAAATTTAAGCTTTCATGAAATATACCATCCGTTTAAAATATTACAGTGAAATTTATATGTATAAAAATTTGTTAGTGACAGGATGCAGTTCTGAGGGAAGAGGTAGAAATTATGCTTATGGTTTAAATATATTATTACGTTCTGTTGAAAAATTTGCACATAATATAATAGATAGAGTTTTGGTTTGTGATTTTGGATTAAAATCTGATGATATACAGAACATTTTAAAATATAAATTTGTAGATTTCTATAGTCCTCCATTAGAAATACTTAATTATTATAACGATCTAAATATAGATTATTTTAAATATTATGGATATAGATCGTATATTATGTCAGAAATAGCACCAGAATTTGGTTTAAATGTATTTTGGTTGGATTCCGGAGCATGTTTTGTTAATGATCCATGTATAATTTTCGATATTATAGACAGAGAAAATATTTTTGTGGTGAGACATGAAAATTATACAATTAAACCTTGGATTTCCAACGAATGTATTTCTGTTATCGGCGCTACAGAAAAAGAATTGATGGATAAAAAAATATATGGTGGTATAAATGGTTATAGAACAGATAGTATATATCATTTATTGTTTAAAGAAGTTTATAATTATTCGAGAAATAGAGATTGTGCTTATTCTGATGTGTTAAAGGGGAATTATCGTCAACAAACTGTATTGTCTGTTTTATGTAGTCGATATAACATAAAAAGTCAACCTGAGTATAAATATGCACTAATGAATATCAGCAGTGAAGATCAAATTGTATTAGCTCATCGATGTTCGGAGTATTGCAAAACTTTGTTATTAAATGGATTTTTTAATATTTAAAATATATTGGAGATATATCAACTGTGCTTATATCACATATATATCCACTGGGTTTGGGTAACCAAATGTTTTGTTATTCGATGGGTAGGGCGATGTCATTAAGATATAATGAGAATTATGCCATTAGAATAGAACCAACGATATCTGATGATAGACCATTAGGTTTAGATAAATTTGAATTATGGAATTTTACAAATAAAGTGGACGGCATGACTAATATTAAAAATTATATTAAAGAACCAAAATATAATTATAATCCCAATATATATGTTCCGGATAGTTGTTTTATCGGATTCTGGCAATCGGAAAAATATTTTAGCGATTATTCGATTGTAATAAAAAAAGATTTTCAATTGAAACCAGAATTTATATCACCAAGAATAATAAATAATTTATCGTTTTTAGGTAATATTAACAATTCGGTAGGAGTTCATTTTAGAAGAGGAGATTATGTTGATTCTACTCATTTATCTACTTTACCGCTTTCTTATTATTATGATGCTTTAGATGTTTTAGAATCTAAAATAGGAAAGTTTACAATATTTATTTTCTCCGACGATATAAAGTGGACCAAAAAAAATTTTCGCTATACCAAGTACCCAATTAATTATATATCAGAAGAAGACGCAATATTAATAAATAAAAACGCATACGAAGATTTGTGGTTAATGAAACATTGCAAACATAATATTATATCTAATAGTACTTTTGCTTGGTGGGGAGCTTGGCTAAATGAAAATCCAGAAAAAATAGTTATTTCTCCTAGACGATGGTTTTACGAAGATTCGAGAAATAATGTAGATAGAAGGGACATAACTCCACAGAGTTGGGTTGTTGTTTAGATGGTAAAATATAATAATTTAGTGGTTACTGGTTGTAATTCTTTTGGAAAAGTGGAAGAAATTATGGAATTGATTGATATATTCGAGACAAGAAAAAATTATGTTGAATCTTGATAAATATAACAATATTCTTGTAATTAGGTTTGACGGTATAGGTGATATAGTTATCGGATCTCCAGTATATAGAGAACTTTCTAAAGTTTTTACTAAAAATATATATGCAGTGGTGAAACCAGAGAAATATAAAGTAATGAAATATTGTCCATATATAAAAGAAACATTCATGTTTGATTGTAAAATTATGGATTCTGATTTTTTATAAAATGGGTTAGAAGACATGATATAGATCTTATTATAAGTCCAAGATGGCATAGCTCAGATAGACTATATCCAGCTATAGGAAGACTGTCTGATATAATAAAGATAGGATATAACTCTACTGGATTTACATTCGATTTGTCCTTGGATATAGAAGATATAAAAATGAACAAAGTATACAAAGGATTAAAAATTCTAGAATTGGTTGATATATTTGATGTTAGTTCAGAAACAGAATTTTGGACTATTCCATTTTATACAGAAATTGGTTCTAAATACATAAAAAATAATAAGATTATGGTATTTTCTATTTCTGGTTCGAATGATTGTAAGCGGTGGGATACTAAAAAATATATTAATTTGATAAATAAAATAACTAAAGAATTTTGTGTTGTTCCGTGTTTGGTTGGAGGAGAAGATGTTATAAAAGATTCTTATGAAATTCAATTTGGTTGTTCGTATATTGTACTATAAATCTTGTTGGAAAGTTAGATTTGCATACTACACACGCAGTAATGAAATTATCGCAATACATAATAGGAAATGATAGTGGTCTTATGCATATTGCTAGAACTACAGGAGTAAAAAATATAACTTTATATACACAAGAATATTGGTATGATATTACTTTTGGTCCTTTGAATAATGGAAAAATAATATATAAAAATGATGTGGGAGATATAACAGTTGATTTGGTTTATTCCATGTTTTGTGAAGATTATTTAATCTAAACTTATGTGTGACAAATTTAAAATTAAAAACAATTATATAGAAAATATCGTTTGTCTATTTAGACGGGGTTAATATGTACTATTCTCAATTTGAACAAGATAAATATTTAAATGAAAATATATTTAAAAATAAATCAAATGGGGTTTTTGTGGATGTTGGGGCGTATGACGGAATCGTTGCTAGTAATACTTATTTTTTTGAGAAAGAATTAGGGTGGAATGGTATATGTATCGAACCTAATTTAGAAAGTTATAATAAGTTAGTAAAAAATAGAAATTGTATAAATTTAAATGTTTGTGCATATAGTGAAAATATAGAAGTTATGTTTTTAGAATTGTGTGGACGTGGTTTAGATATTTTTAGTGGGCTGAATGAATGTTATGATAAACGACATTTTGATTATGTTTCTGGAGAAATTAATAAGAAAATATATGAAAATAATAATGATTACAATATAAAAGTAAAACCAATAAAAGCTAGGACTCTTACAAGTATATTATCGGAATATGGGTATAATAAGATAGATTTTTGTTGTATAGATACCGAGGGTAGTGAGTTAAATGTTCTTAGAGGAATAGATTTTTCTGTATTTGATATTAATGTAATAATCTTGGAAAATAATTTTTTTCATCTTGATTATGCATCTAAATGTGGAGATTATTTAAAAGAATTGAACTATGATTTTGTAACTAGGTTGAATATCGATGAGGTATATATTAAAAAGTATGAATAAGATAAATCTAAAAGATACCACGTTTTTAATACCCGTTAGAATAGATCATCAAGATAGATTGGATAATTTAGACTTGGTTTTAGATTATTTGAATTATCATTTAGATACAAATATAATAGTTTACGAAGAATCAGAGAAACCGATGGCAGAGTCTATTATAAATGATAGAGCTTATTATTTTTATATGTATTCTTCTAGTAAACATTTTCATAGAACTAAAGTTATTAATGAAATGATCAATATATCTGATACTCCAGTTGTTGTTACTTATGATTCCGATGTTGTATTGAGACCGGAACAATATGAATGGTCGCAGAAAGAAATTCTCGAGAACAGATTTGATGTTGTATATCCATATTGTGGATGGTTTTGTTCGATCCCGAGACATCTAATTGATAGTGTCAAAAGAAGTATGAATTTAAATTGTATAGATTATACTAAGTTTAATAGTAGAGGTCATTCTGATAGTCTAGGAGCTGCTATATTTTTTAATAAAGATGTTTATATAAATGGTGGTATGGAAAATGAAAATTTTATAAATTATGGTTGGGAGGATGACGAGAGATATAATAGATTTAAAATTTTAGGCTATAGAATATGTCGTTATCCGAAGGATAATATAATACATTTTTATCATTATAGGGGAAATAATAGTTTATTAAATCATGAATTTTCTGATAGAAATAAGAAGGAAGTTGAAAAAATAAAAAGGATGAATAAATCGGAATTAGAAAAATATATATCGACTTGGGAGTGGGTAAAAGATAAAAATGAATCTACTACAGGAAAAGTTGATTTAAAAGATGTGACATTCATAATACCATTTACTATAGATCATAAAGATAGAGAAAATAATTTAAATTTGTTAATAGATTATTTAAATTATCATTTTTTTACTAATATAATAATAGGAGAATTTGATTGTTCTCCAAAGTTTTTGAGTTCCGTTAAAGGACGATGCGAATATAGATTTATTAAGAAGGATGTGGATTTTTTTCATAAGACTAAAATTTTAAATATATTAATAAAAGAGTCTGTTACTGATATAGTAATAAGTAATGATAGCGATATTCTAATAAAGCCAGAAGATTATATTTTAGCTATAAATGAAATTAGAGAAAACAGATTTAAATTTGCGATACCGTACTCTGGAGAACTTGCGGACGTACCTAAAAAATATCATTCTTTTATAGAAAAAAATAAAAAATTATCATGTGATTCTTTTTTAAATTATATTAGTAAATTAAGAGCTCCTGGTGGATGTTTTATTTTGAGTAAAAAAGAATTTATAAAGTGTGGTATGGAAAACCAATATTTTCGAAGTTACGGTCCAGAAGATGTTGAGAGAAATTATAGAGTATCTAAGTTTGGATATAATATATTTAAAAGTTCTGGATTTGCTATACATTTACAACATAATAGGGGGACTGATAGCGGATCAGGTAATAAATATTATTTAACAAATGTACACGAATATGATAAAATTAAATCTTATGATTTGGATAGATTGAAGCATTATATCATGACTTGGCCTTGGATTGGTGGAGATGGTCCAGAAGAGCCTAAGATGGTTTATAATATAGAAGGCGTAGAATCTAGATCGGAAAATATAAAAAAGAAATATGGTGTAAAAAGAGTTGGAATTAGACAAAAGCCTCTTGTTAGTATTACAAAGACGGTACCAAAGAGTAAGAGACTAGTTAGTATGGCAGAACGACGAAGACTTCAGTATAAAGAAATACGAGAGAGAAAAAATAATATTGTTAAGAATGTAGATAAATTTGATTTAAAGAGTATAAATTCATTGCATTCAAATAATGTAGATAAATTTGATTTAAAGAGTATAAATTCATTGCATTCAAATAATGTATTTTATAAAAATACTATTTTAATGGCTTCTAATATTAGATGTTCTAATACTACTGTTAATAGGATAAAAGAATTAATTAGTTGTTCTAATATGGACTTAATCGATAGAATAATTGTTTTTAATTTAGGGTTAGATACTTATTGTATAAATATGATAAAAAATGTTCATTTGAAAGTTGAAGTTCTAGAATTACCAGATTTAGATAGAACTTTTTATGATGGATATTTGAATTATGATAATGGTTCGTGGAAGCCTTATATATTGTTTGAATCGAGAAAGATATCTAAGAATGTTTTGTGGATATCTAATAATGTAAAAATTCTAAAAGATGTAAGCTGTGTTTTTGATATTATAAATAATACTGGAATATTTGTTGTTATGTTGGAGAATTATAAAAATAAAAATTTTATAAGCAATGATTGTTTAATATTAATGAATTGTACTACAGAGGAATTGAATGGATCTCAGATTTATGGGTCCGTAATAGGATATAATACAAAAAGTAGATTCTTGAATATATTTGAAGAAACTTTTAGATATTCTAAAATAAAGAAATGTATATCTGGAAACAATAATAATCATAGAGGGGATCAAACCATCTATTCAATATTATCGATTAGGAACAATGTGAACTATCAGAGTTATATTGTATATGGAGAATGGCGTGAGAGTAAATTGGATGGAAGTCAAGTATTTTTTCATACAGGAGAAACTTTATGATTAAAGTTAAATTGATTGCAGACTGGGATTCTAGTAGTAATATTATAATAGATTGTAACAATAGAGTATGTCCAAATAAAAATTTTAAATGGAAAGATATAGAATTGGTCAATTCTAATAATGCTGATTTTTTTGTAATTTATAATAGACCAAATTCAAAAGAATTTTATAATCCTAAAAAAACTATAATATTCCAATTTGAATTAGAGGCTATAAGAAATACTTGGGGGAAGTTTGCTAAACCAAATTACTCAGATTTTTATTTTGTATATGATATACCAAGATATAAAGCTATGTCTTGCGATTGGATGCTTGGTGTAGAATATAATGATTTTTTTAATCAATCTAGGTATTCTATTAAGAATAACGTAATTTCTGGTATTATATCTGGGAAATATATTTATGAGGGTCATAAAGACAGGATTGATTTTCTTCCGGAAATTGACAAAAATATCCCAAATTATGTTCATATAGGAGAAGGCGGGAAAAATTTAAAATCTTATAGTGGTAATTGTGTTCCATCTGATAGGTATAAATATTTTGATACTTATAAGTATACATTTGCCGCTGAAAATTCGTATGAAAAAAATTATTTTACGGAAAAAATAGTTAGTCCAATTTTATGTGAATGTCTTCCATTTTATTCTGGGTGTCCTAATATAGAAGATTTTATAAATCCAGAATCTTATATTAAATTAGATTTGAAAGACCCGCATGGTTCTATTGAAATTATTAAAAAGGCTATAATAGATGACGAATGGTCTAAAAGAATTTTAGTAATAAGAGAACAAAAACTTAAATTACTAACAGAAGAACATCCACTAGAAATTATTAGTAAGATAATAAATAATAAAATATGAAAATAAATTTAACAAATACTACATTCGTTATCCCAGTAAAAATAGATTCTACTAAAAGATTGTTTAATTTAAATTTGATTATAGATTATTTATTAAATTATTTCGATACTAATATTATTGTAGGAGAAGAGGGGTCTAATAAGTGTAAGAACATAGGGGATAAATGTTTATATTATTCATTTAATTATAATATTAATTTTTTTCATAGAACTAGATTATTGAACGATTTATATAAATTGTGTGATACTGAAGTTATTTGTAATTATGATTCGGATGTATTGTTGGAGGTTGATAAGTATACAAAATCTACGGATATAATTTCTAACGGAGAGTTTGATGTTGTGTTCCCATATTCTGGAATATTTTACGATGTTAGAGAACAGTATCATCAAACTATAAGAAATAAACTGTCGATAGATTTTTTATCTGGGTTGAGACATCATATAAGAAATCATATGAGTGTTGGTGGAGCTATTTTTTTTAATAAAGAGTCTTTGTTTGATGTAGGATTGGAAAATGAAAATTTTAAATCTTGGGGATATGAAGATTTAGAGAGAATTTATAGGTTTGAAAAAATGGGATATAGAATAACTAGGCTCAATGGAAATTTATATCATTTGGTTCATCCTAAAGGGTCTGATAGTAATAAAAATAATGTATTTTATGAGTCTAATAGATTAGAGTTGGAAAAAATAAAAGCTATGAGTAAAAACGAACTTATTAAATATATAGGAATTAAAAGATGATAGATTTGAATAACGTTACATTTACTATACCATTTAAAAATGATTCTACTGATAGAGAGGAGAATGCTCATTTAGTTTTGGATTTTTTAAATCATTTTTTTAAACCCGAAATATATTTTGGAGAACAGGGGAATTCTAATTTTAAAGCTTCATATTCCGTTGTACATTTAAACTATGATGAGCCTGTAAAAGGTTTTAAAAAATGTAAAATTTTGAATGAGATGTCCAGGCTTAGTACATTAGATATTATTTGTAGTTATGATGTTGATTGTTTTTTATGTCCAGAACAAATAATAGAAGGTGTCCGAATGGTTTTAGATGACGAAGCAGATTTGGTAATTCCTTTTGATGGTACCTGTTACAATGTTGATAGAAAGTATATAAATAATATAAAGAAATTTGATTTAAGGTCTATTGATACTAATATATGTAGAAAAAGAAGACTTAATACTGTTGGGGGCGTCAACATATATAATCATAAAAAATTTATAGAGTGGGGTATGTGGAATGAAAAATTTATTTCATGGGGAGGAGAGGATGATGAATTTGTATATAGGGTTAAACAATTAGGTTATAGGATTAAAAGAACCAGGGGATCTTTATATCATCTAAACCATTCTAGACAAATAGAATGTACTTCTAGAAATACGCATTATTCAACAAATAAAGAAATTTTGAGTAAAATATCAAAAATGAGCGTTCCTGAACTTAAAGAATATATAAAGAAATGGGGTTGGGTTAAATGATATACTTAGACAATAATTCTACGACTAGAGTTGATGATTCTGTTTCGAAAATAGTTACCGATTATATGGTAGAAAATTATGGAAATTCCTCTTGTGTTCATGATTTTGGATTAAAATCAGATGTGGCTGTAAAAAAGTCCAGACATCAAGTCGCGGGTTTAATAAATTGTAATTTCGATGAAGTTTTTTTTACTAGTGGGTCTACGGAATCTAATAATTGGATAATAAGAAATTATATAGAATCTATTTGTTCTTATGGAACAAAACCATTAATTGCAACAACTCCAATAGAACATCCAAGCATACTTGAACCTTTAAATAAATTTCAGAAAATGGGTATGTGTAGAATTTATTATTTCGATTTGGATGAGTTGGGTAGAGTAGTGATAAATTTAAAAACGGAATCGATACTAAAGAATGATGTTGCTTTGAAATTGATTTCAGTTATGCTTGTAAACAATGAGACTGGTATAATACAGGACATAAAATCTATAAGTAATAGATTTAGGAGAATATGTCCAATACATAGTGACATAACTCAAGCTATAGGAAAAATAGATGTTGATGTTGTAGATTTGGGGGTATCATTTGCTTCCATGTCTGCGCATAAATATCACGGACCTAAAGGTTGTGGGGCTATGTACATAAAAAAAGGAAAATCGTTGAATTCTTTTATCTTAGGGGGTGGGCAACAAGACGGAGCGAGATCAGGAACTTTAAATGTTCCAGGTATAGCCGGAATGGGAGAAGCTTCTTATATATGTAAAAGAGATTTTGAATTAAATTCGAAGCATATGAAAAAATTATCGAATATGATATACGATAGTTTGGTTGATCTAGAAGGAATTGTAATTAACTCTGATAGAGATTTTTCGGTTTCTAATACTATAAATATTTCATTTCCAGAAATAGATACTAAAAATATGTTGGATTGGTTATCGAAAAGAGAAATTTATGTTAGTGGAGGATCTGCATGTTCTTCTAGGAAAATAGTTCCTTCGTATGTTATTAAAGCTATGGGAAAATCTGATAACGTAGCGTCCAAAACTATAAGAATATCTTTGAGTAAATATAATACAGAAGAAGAAGTAATTATATTTATAGATTGTTTAAAAGAATATTTAAGAAAGTAGTGTAGATGTTATGAAAACTGGAGACCCTATTTCTGATAAATTTATGTGGTCTGAAAAATATAGGCCAAAATCTTTAGATGATTTGATACTTCCTGATGATTATAGAAAAAAATTTGCATCATATATAAAGGAAAAAAATATTCCTCATTTATTATTTTATGGTGGTCCTGGAGGTGGAAAAACTTGTTTGGCTCGAATTCTTACAGAATCTATAATAGAAAGTAAAGCGGATTTGTTATATATTAATGGATCTGTAAATAATGGAGTGGATTTTATAAGAAATGTTGTAGAAGAGTTTATAAGTGTTCCTTCTTTTGGAGGTACTCCTAGAATAGTGTTTTATGATGAAGCGGATAGATTATCTCCTAGTGCACAAGATTCTTTAAAGCCGAGTCTAGAAACATATTGTAAGTATTCTAGGTTTATATTTACTTGTAATGAATTATACAAAATAACTATACCTTTACAGTCTAGGTTCCATATGTATAAGTTTGAAAAGTTATCTAAAGAATTTATTTTTTCCTATGTTACAAATATTCTGAATCTAGAAAAAGTACAATATGTTGATAGTGGAGTTCAGCATATAATTGGATTGTTTTATCCTGATGTTAGAAGAATTTTAAATACTATTAGTTCTAAGGTAGTTGATGAGAAATTGTCCTCGTCTTTCGATGATTTATATTTTGGAGAGGCTGATTTAATAGAGTCAACTAAATGTTTATTCTCTTCTATTCCTACTGGGATCGAGAAAAAAATATACGAGAACTTGAATAAAATAAAAGATATTTTATCCAAATGTGAAATTGATTTTGTCCATGTTTATAAAGAATTATTTGATTCTTATACTGTTAGCGTATGGGTAAAACCTATAATAAATGATTATTGCAATAGACATCAGACTTCATTATCACATTCTATGAATTATATGGCATTTATATATGATTCTGTAAAAGCTGGAAGAGAATTGTCTAATATTTTAAGGAATAAGAATGTCTAATATTGAGTGGATAAAACTTAAAGATTTCTTTTTGTCTAAATCGGGGTTATGTTATTTTAATGGAAACGAATCAGAGTTAATAACCAGATGTCCAAATTGCGAATCGGATTCTTCTAAGAGTCACGGACATTTATATGTAAAGATGGATGAGTCCGAGTTAATATATCATTGTTTTAAATGTTTAGACTCTGGAACTCTAATAAAGTTGATACAGAATTATGGTGGAGATCCTAGAGAGTTTTTAGATGAAGAATTACTTAATTATAAATGGGTAAAGTCTAAGAAATCTTCTAGTAATTTTGATGTAAAGATAAATAATTTTGATTTATCAAATCAGTGTATTGATAATTATAAATTGAAAATACAATATTTACGAGGGAGGATAGGATTTGATATAGATATAAGTAATATTCCAGGTTTGATATTAGATTTTGATTCTTTCATTGAAAATAATTCTATAAAATTGAAGGATAATCAATGGAAGATGTTGAGTTTTATGAGAACTAACTTTATTGGATTTTTAACTATAAGAGGTACTCAGGTTGTCTGTAGAAATATAGACGAGACCTCGTCGTTCAGATATTATAAATTGGAATTGGTTAACAATAAACAACTATATAAAGATTTTTATGGTATAGAGACTTCTTCTATATCGAACGATTTGAATACTGTGGTTTTGTGTGAAGGTCCATTCGATTTATTGGTTCCTTATTATTCTCCAGAATTTATAGAGTTAAGAGCTAATTCGTGTATGTGGGCATCTGTTTTGAGTAAAAATTATAATAATTCTATTAATCCTATATTAAATTATTGTTGTTTATCAAAGTCTCGGGTAGTTGTGTTTGCAGATAAAGATACAAAGTATACAGACAAAGTTTTTAGAGAGTTGAGAATGAATCCAAAAATACATTCTATTGATTTTATATGGAATGAGGCTGGAAAAGATTTTGGAAAACATCCTATAGTCCCAACAAAGAGCGTATTCACATTTAAATTTTTTAACAAAAGGTGATCAGAAATGAATATGAATAAATTTATTAGTGTGTATATAAATACTAAAATATCAGGAGATTATATAGATTCGGAGACTGATCCATTAGTGGTATTGCAAACAGCTAAAAAAAATGATACTATCTATGAAATTGGAGATGGTAGTTATTTTTGTTGTTGTAAAACCAAGTTTAATAATGAGGATTCTATTTTAATAGTATTCTCTATAGAAATAGTCGGACCTGCTAATGGATCTAGTTCTGCGAGCGAGAAAATTATGTTTTTAGTTGACGGGGTTTGTAGGGTTTTAGGAAACACTGATTTTATATCATATACTAAAAAATCTACTAATGAAAAAAGAAAAAATGTATCGTTAATAAAAATTATAAAAATAATTAGAGAGGATGACATTTTATGACTTTTGATGAATATCAATCTAAAACTCCTTTAACTGCTAAGTATCCTACAGAAAAAAGTATGGGGATATTATATACTTCTATGGGTTTGTCTGGAGAGGTTGGAGAAATATGCAATAAAATTAAGAAAATTATTAGGGACGATAATTTTATTGTTACAGACGATAAGAGAAACGATATAAAGAAAGAAATTGGAGATGTTTTATGGTATGTTTCACAGTTGTGTAATGAGCTTGGATTAAATATGGATGAGATTGCTTTTACAAATTTAGAAAAACTTAGATCTAGAAACGAAAGAGGAGTTATTGGGGGTAGTGGAGATAATAGGTAGATCTAGGACAAATTTATAAATTTGAAGTATTTTCGGAGGAATCTTTAATGTTAATTTCAGATTATATAGATAATAAAATTTATGAAGGTGTGGGTGTTGGATCTAATAGCGTTTCCAGTATTAAGGGTTATGAGGGTGGATCGAATAAAAAAGATTCTATGTTTGGATCTGTATCTAAGGCTAAAGAAAGTAATGATGTAAAAAGAATTACAACATTAAAAACTCCTATACAAAATAGTGGAAATAAAGCTATTGATAAAGAAATATATAAGAAGATTCGTGAAAATGAATTTGTGAGTATTAAATATCCTTTATGGTATTAGGATATAAAAATGTCTGATTGTAATAAAATAAAAATTCAGATACGAGGAGGTCCAGAGGATAGAAGAACTACAATAATTCCTATTGAAAGGGAACTTATTGTAACTACAGATGAAAATAATTTGTATGTCGGGGATGGTGTAACCCCTGGCGGTATTTTAATTAGTGGTGGTGGGGGATCTGGAGTTTCGGGACATTCTGGATATTCCGGTTTTTCGGGTTATTCAGGAATTAGTGGTAATTCAGGATTAGACGGTTTAGATGGACTTTCTGGATATTCCGGTTTTTCGGGTAATTCAGGATTAGACGGTTTAGACGGTTTAGATGGACTTTCTGGATATTCCGGTTTTTCGGGTAATTCAGGATTAGACGGTTTAGATGGACTTTCTGGATATTCCGGTTTTTCGGGTAATT
>Ga0172369_10000344_pt1 | contig 69928 bp, 52 predicted proteins | sample LakKiv25m_FD_114539 | JGI IMG/M metagenome (GOLD analysis project Ga0172369, IMG submission 114539) | Freshwater microbial communities from Kabuno Bay, South-Kivu, Congo - kab_022012_11.25m | ecosystem: Environmental > Aquatic > Freshwater > Lake | place: Democratic Republic of the Congo... | reverse complement strand
GCCAACGGCCAGCAGGTGCCCTACTGGACCATCCTCGAAGCCCCGCTGGTCACCAAGGACAACATGGCGGACTACTACGCCATCCTTGACAAGCTCGAGCCCAAGTTCCGCCCCACGCCCACGGCCCAGCCGTAAGGCGTAGCCCGGTTGTGGTGAGTTAGTTGAACATCCCGTGCGGTTCGCGGGAAAACATGAGGCGATCCCCCGACTTTCAGGAGATCGAGGGTCGGGGGATCCATACCATCAAAGGAGCCCAGTTCCATGAGCGACGTAATGAGCGAAGTACAAGTCCAGGCTGCTTCCTCCGATATGAATCCCATCCTGGAAGCGAAAGGGATCTCCAAGGCGTTTGGCCATGTCCAGGCGTTGGACAACGTCGACTTCGAGCTCTACCCCGCCGAGGTCGTGGCGTTAATCGGCGACAACGGCGCTGGCAAATCCACTCTGGTAAAGATCCTCTCCGGCATCTATCGCAAGGATGCGGGGCAGATCTTTTTCGAGGGCCAGCCGGTGGAGTTTCACACGCCTACGGATGCCGAACGCATTGCCGGTATCTCCACCGTCTATCAGGACCTGGCACTGGTGGACGTCCGGAACGTGGGCGCAAACATCTTCCTGAATATGGAGCCCACCTGGTTGGGCGTTTTTATCAACTTCCGCAAGCTGTACGCTGACGCGAAGCGCGTCATCGATATCCTGCGCATCGACATGCCTTCGGTCAAGGTCAATGTCGGAGAGCTGTCCGGCGGCCAGCGGCAGGGCGTCGCGATTTCCCGTGCACTGGCACGCGGCCGGCGCATCTTCATCATGGACGAGCCGACCGCGGCGCTGGGCGTCGAGCAGCAGCACAAAGTCAACGAGTTGATCGCCAACCTGAAGCGCGAGGGGAAGACGGTGCTGGTGATCAGCCACAACCTGGAACACGTCTTCACCGTGGCCGACCGACTGATCATTTTGCGACGTGGCAAGCGCGTGGGCACGCGCATCAAGGCAAACACGACGAAGGAAGAGATCGTCGCGCTGATCACGGGAGCGATCACGGGCGACGTTGCGTGACAACCGGCTCCCGAGTCCAGCCGCCCGGAGCAGGATTGAAATGTGACAGTGAGGTACTGCGGTGCCCATTCGAAGTCCCGTCCCTTCGGGGCGAAATCTCGTCGCTCAGACTCTCATCTGCTTTGCGAGATTGGAGTCAGCATGGTGGCCCCTGGGCGTTTCTGCACGTCTGTTGATTCTGGGGTTGATTCTCATTTTCGGGGTAGCAGCTTGTGCGCCCGTCTCAACGCCTACACCCACTCCCCAACCGATCGAGCAAGCCATTGTGGGGAAATGGGTCAATGACAAAGGGGGCGAAATCCAATTCTACGCAGATAGCACCGGTCTGATTCCTGGCGTGACAGACGCAAACCCACCGATTCCAGATTCCAAGTTTACTTATTATTTCCAGGACGAGGCACACCTTGGGATTGTTCTGGAGGGACAATCTGCCATGGTCGTGGGGATCAAGATCGAAGACGATAAAATGACATGGCTCAATCGCTTCAATAGCATCCAATTCACGTACACGAAAGCGAAGTGAGCATACATACCTGAGCGAATGTCTTCGATACGCGTTGTCTCATTGATCGCTGACGCCAGCCGCAGCGGTGATGTGGCGCGTCGGTGAGAGGATTTTATATCGCCGCTGCGATTTGCAGTGTGCATCGGGTCGTCACCGTTTTGCGTTACCCCCAAATCACCGAACCGGTAGTCAGTCAAAGGAGGAATCCATGTTACCCGACAAGAAGCAGGAGGCCATGACCCGCCGAGATTTCCTGAAGGTCTCGGGGGCCGTACTCGGAGCATCGGCGCTTGCAGCCTGCGCGCAACCGGCGCCTACTCCCGTCCCGCCCACTGCAGCACCCGCGGCAGCAGCCGCGGAATCTGCCGCCGCAGCGGGACCTGTGTTCGCGGCGCCTGCCGTCCTCAAAGGCGCCACGATCAACTATCTGAGCTACGGCTGGTACGTGCCGGAGCTCGATGATGCGTTCCGTGTCTTCGCGATCGACTGGGCCACCCAGAACAAGGTGAAGTTCAACTGGGAGATCATCACCGACGCCAGCTACACGCCTAAGTACATGGCCGCCATCGAGGCCAAGTCGGGGCCGAACCTGGTCGTGACCGATGTGGCGCCGAACACTTTCCTGAATGGCACGGTCGACGTTTCTGACATCGCGGAGGCGATCCAGGCTGACGCTGGTGAGTACTACGCGGCGGCCAAGTTCGCCTGCACTGTCGAAGGCAAGTGGCGCGGCATTCCGTGGGGCTCGCATCCGCATGTGATCGTCTACCGCACTGACTGGTTCAAAGAGCAAGGGTACGACACGTTCCCCGACACCTGGGACGGCGTCTACGAGGCGGGCGTCAAGCTGAAGGCAGCCGGGCATCCCTACGGCTTCACCTTCGGGCCGGCCGCGCTGTCGGACGGCGAAAGCCACATCTGGTCCATGCTGTGGTCATTCGGCGCCAAGGAATGGAACAAGGACGGCTCGCTCGGCATCGACACGCCGGAGATGGTGGCAGGGCTCGAGTTCATCAACAAGCTCTACAAGGACTGCTGCGATCCCGCCTGCACCGCGTACACTGAGTCCGATAACAATACAGGCTTCCTGGGCGAGAAGATTTCGGCGACGATCAACGTCTGCAGCGTCTATCTGCCCGCCAAGACCAGCAACCCCGCCCTGGCAGCCAAGATGAACCACGCGCCGCACCCGAAGGGGCCGGCCGGACAAGTTGCGTTCACGAAGGTGCCCTTCACCTTCCTGACGAGTTACACGACAGGGAACGATCTGGCGGCCGCCAAGCAGTTCCTGTACGACGCGTTCTCCCTTGGGGGTTACGCCAAGTTCATCCGACAAGGCCAGGGTTACCTGGTGCCGTCTGCACCCGGCTGGGATGACCTGCCGGTGTGGCCAAGCGACCCGAAGCTGGGTTATGCCAAGGCGCAGGCCAAAGTGGGGCGCCTGATCGGGTATGACCTGCCTGAGCCGAGCGCGCTGTCAGGCCAGTGCTACGCCCAGGGCGTGTGGATCAAGATGGTCGACACCATGATCGAGACCGGGGACGCCAAGAAGGCGATCGCATCCTGCACCCAGATGGTCAACGACATCAAGACGCAGTTGGGCCTGTAAGCCACACGATATAGCGCCGCCCGCGCAGCCCATCCGGTGTATCTGTTGGGTCCTGGCGGAAGGCATCCCTCCTGGTTCTTTACGGAAGCGCTGCTGTCGCAAAGACTGGGAAGAACTCCGGCTCCTCCCCACGCCGCGTGGCGGTGTGGGGAGGTCTTGGGCTGCGGACACGGCGAGACGTTCATATTGCCATGAAGGCTGAAGGTAAGCCGGGTGGGCCTAAGGAGAGCATGCGATGGCGATTACTGCTGTGAAGGCTACGGAACAGACGACCCTCTCTTTGTGGAAGCGGATGGGAGTGCGATGGAGCCGCGCGCTCCATCGCGAAGAGTCGCTGGGCTATTTCCTGTCAGCTCCATCCCTGATCTTCCTGGTCGTGATGCTCGGGTATCCCCTCGTGCTGGCCATCTATTTGAGCTTCACGAACAAGCACCTGGGGGCTCCGCCTCAGTGGATCGGGTTGAAGAATTTTATCAACCTGTTCTCGACCTCGCTCTACTGGCTGACCTTCCAGAATTCGTTTGTGTACACGATCATCTCCCTGGTTTTTAAATTCCTCGGGGGACTTTTGGTGGCGCAACTGCTTAACCGCGAGTTCATCGGCAAACGCCTGGCGCGGGCGGCGTTGCTCCTGCCCTGGATCGTGCCGACCGTTTTCAGTACCCTGGTATGGCGGTGGATGTTCAACCCGGCGAATAGCATTTTGAACCTTCTCTTTAAACAGTGGGGACTCATTGATGCCGACTTGCCATGGCTCATGAAAGGCGACTGGGCGATGGGGGCCTTGATCGCCGTCAACGTCTGGCGCGGCGTACCTTTCTTTGCCATCACCTTCCTGGCAGGCCTGCAGTCGGTCTCCGAGGAGCTGATCGACGCAGCGAAGATCGACGGCGCGAACGCCTGGCAGCGCTTCTGGCGGGTAGTCTTCCCGCTGATCGTCCCCGTCGTGATCGTCGTGGTGCTCATGTCCACCATCAGCACGCTCGGCGATTTCGAGCTGCCCTATTTGCTGACCGGAGGTGGACCGGGCAATGCCACCACCGTGTTCGGCATCCTGACTTTCAACTACGCTGTCATGAGCGGTGTGATTGGCGTGGGATCCGCGGTGGCCATTACGACCTTGCCCATCCTGGCGGTGCTGGTCATCCAGTCGCTGCGCGAAGTTCGCCGCGAGAACATCTGACGATGAGGTTCGAGAAGGAGGGTCGAGATGATTAGCCCACAGATCCGGCGCCGGGTCAACCGCATACTGTTTCCTTACCTGCCGCTCGTCATCGTGTTGATCCTGCTCCTATTCCCATTCTACTGGATGATGATCACGTCGCTGAAGACGTTGGGCGAGACCTACAATCTCAGTACACCGCTGATCGTCAAGCAACCGACGCTGGAGAACTATATCTGGCTGTTCGTGAAATCGTCCTTTGCGCGCTGGTTCCTCAACAGCTTCGTGGTGAGCATGTTAACCACTCTCTTTTCGTTGCTGATATCCATCATGGCTGGCTACGCCATTGCGCATCTACGCTTCAGCGGCGCGGCCGTCATCGGCGTGTTGATCTTCATCACCTACCTGATCCCCAGGACCTTACTCTTTATCCCTATCACCGTGGTGATCCAGCAGCTCGGAGCCTATGGCAAGCTGGCATCACTGGTCCTGGTCTATCCCACCTTCGTGATCCCGTTCTGTACCTGGCTGCTTAGCGGTTACTTCAAAACACTTCCCCTTGAGCCGGAGGAGTGCGCCATGGTTGACGGCTGCAGCCGGATCGGCGCGATCCGCCGCATCACCCTGCCCCTGGCGGTGCCGGGCATCCTCACAGCCGGGATCTTCGGCTTCACCCTTGCCTGGAACGAGCTGCTCTATGCCATCATTCTCGTGAACGGCGAGATGAACCGCACGCTGCCGGTAGGGCTGGTGAACAGCCTGATCAACCGGGATACCTATTTGTGGGGGCCGCTGATGGCAGGGGCAACCCTGGGATCCATACCGGTCGCGCTTTTCTACTTCTTCTTCATGGACCTGTATGTAGGCGGCCTGACCGCAGGTGCTGTGAAAGGGTAGAAAGGCATCGGTCGAAAAATGCGGCTTTCACCGGCATGGCGCCTGACTCGTCGCGTCCTGTTTCTCTACGTGCCGCTGATCCTCGTGCTGATGGCGCTGCTTCTGCCGCTCTACTGGATGCTCATCACGTCCTTCAAAGGCGAGGTCGAGATCTATAGCTTCAGCAGCCAGGCGCCGCTGATCGTGAAGGCGCCGACGCTTATCAATTACGAATGGCTCTTTACCAAGATCCCGTATGCACGTTTCTTTCTGAACACCATCGTGGTGGCTCTGGTCACGACGACCTTCTCTTTGCTGGTGTCTGTCCTGGCCGGGTATGCAGTCGCGCGCTTGCGCTTCAGTGGCGCGGCCGTCATCGGCGTGCTGATCTTCATCACCTATCTGATCCCCAGGACATTGCTGTTTGTCCCGGTGGCGGTCGTGACGCAGCAGCTCGGGGTCTACGGCAAGCTGGCGTCCCTCTTCCTGGTTTACCCCACCTTCGTGATCCCGTTTTGTACCTGGCTGCTTAGCGGCTACTTCCGGACGATCCCGCTGGAACCGGAGGAATGCGCCATGGTTGACGGCTGCAGTCGGATCGGCGCGATCATCCGGATCACCATGCCGCTGGCGGTGCCAGGCATCCTCACAGCCGGGATCTTCGGCTTCACCCTGACGTGGAACGAGCTGCTGTACGCCGTCGTTCTCGTGAACGGCGAGCTCAACCGCACCGTCGCGTTGGGCGTGGTCACCAAGTTTGTCACGGGCGACTACTACTATTTGGGTCCCATGATGGCGGGGGCGGTCCTGGGGTCCGTCCCGGTTGCGATCCTCTACTTCTTCTTCATGGACCTGTACGTCAGTGGCCTCACAGTCGGCGCCGTGAAGGGGTAGATGATCTGCTTCTCAAAGGCTAATCGCTACATAGCCGGCCTGACAGCCGGCGCAGTGAAAGGTTGAAAATTGTGCAAAGCTACCGTGTCATCCGTTTGAACGCTCAACTGGGTCCTGTCACTGACTTTGAGGCTGACCAGTATCGACTGCATGGGCTTGAGCCCATCCAGGTTGAGGCGAATACCCCGGACGAAATCATCCCGCTCGTCAAAGACTGTGACGCCCTCTTTGTGATCTCTTCCTCCCTGCCGACGCCGGTCATCGAAAGCCTGGCTCGTTGCCGGGTGATCTCCAGGATGGGGCTGGGCACCGACAAAATCGATGTCGAGACCGCGACGGCCAGGGGTATCCTGGTGACAAACATTCCGTATTTCTGTGTCGAAGAACAGGCTGACCACGCCATGGCGCTGCTGCTGTCGCTCGCCCGGCAGATTCCCGCCATGTCCAAGGCGATGCGCACCGGTACTTTCCGCGCCGCGCACCTGGCAACGCGCAACAATCAACGCCTCTCCACCCAAACGCTGGGACTGGTGGGCTTCGGCAACAGCGCGAAGGCCACCGCGCGGCGGGCGCGCGGCTTTGGCATGAGGGTCCTGGCCACCCGGCGCCACATGTTGCCGGCTGATCCCGAGGCCGATGCCTTGGGGGTGCAAATGGTGGATCTGGACACGCTGCTGGCGCAGTCGGACTACGTGTCGCTGCACCTGCCGCTGACGAAGCAAAGCTATCACCTGCTCGATGATGCCGCCCTGCGCAAGATGAAGCCGGGCGCACGTCTGATCAACACCTCACGCGGGGCGCTTGTGGATGAAGTGGCACTGGTGGCGGCGCTGCGCGAGGGCCGGCTGGGCGGCGCAGGGATAGACACCTACGAGGGGATCAACATCTTCGACCCCAATGAAGCGCCGCCAACGCACCCGTTGGTCCTTTTGGAGATGGACAACGTCGTGCTGACGCCCCATGTGGCGGCTGGTTCGCTTCAGGCCGGGCAGGATTCGGCGCGAGGCGCTGTGGAGAATGTGGCGGCCGTGCTGAACGGCCGTTGGCCTGCCCGAGAGAACATCGTCAATCGCGGCGTCGTGCCACGGTTTCCGTTAGCGGAGGCGTAGATTAAATACCATCAGACTCAGATGGTCGGAACGAAATGGGAGGGGGATTTGACGACGCCCGTGACCATAAGCTCAACCCACATCGAGTGGGACAAGGCCAAATGCAGCAACTGCATGTCCTGCGTGGTGGTTTGCTCCGAGCGCCATACAGGGATGAGCGTTCCATCCCGCGCTCGCATCCGCATTTTTGTGGACTTGCTCACCGACAATGACGTGACCGCGCAGTATTGTCGGCAGTGCGTCGATGCCGCCTGCGCCGATGCCTGTCCCGAAGAAGCCATCGCCTTCGATGCAGCGACCCGGGCCTGGCTGGTGGATGAGGAAAAATGCATCGCCTGCGCCGCGTGCGTCGACGCGTGCACTTACCAGGCCATCCAGCTCGACCCGGTGACGGACGTGGCAACGAAGTGCGACTTGTGTGGCGGCCTGGTGCGTTGCGTCGAGATTTGCCCACCGAAAGCGCTGCTGCTGGTAAATGACAGGACTTACGCAGTTCCCAAAGCGGAGGCATGCTGAGCGGAGTCCGGCGGGGTACGCCGGACGCAGTCGAAGCACGCCGGAGCGTCATTCGCAGCGCCGCATCCTTCGACTACGGGTCAGCCGACCACTGCTGGCCCTCCGCTCAGGATGCTCAGCGGTCCACTGCGTAACTCCTGTAAATGAGGGAGATGAGGGAGGGAGGAGGAACATGGCGAGCAAAACAGGCGGGTGGGCCGGCAAAATCCTGCGGGTGGATTTGAGCAGCGGGAAGACCTGGACCGAGCCGTCTATAGACTATGGCCGCAGGTATATCGGCGGACGTGGCCTCGCTGCCCGCATTGCCTGGGATGAGATCCCGGCGGGCGTCAAGCCTTTCGACCCGCAAAACCGCATTGTCTTCAGCGTGGGTCCGCTGACCGGCACCTCGACACCCAACTCGGGACGGGCGACGGTATGCAGCCTCAGCCCCCAGGCTCATCCGTACGAGTGGTTCTCGTTTTCCAGCTTCGGCGGTTACTGGGGGCCGACCCTCAAATATGCCGGATACGATGCGGTCGTGGTGCAAGGGCAATCGGAGCGCCCTGTCTACCTGTGGATCGACGACAACAAGGTGCAACTGCGGGACGCGGCCGAGCTCTGGGGGCAGGGCACCTTCGCCACCCAGGAAACGCTGCTGCGCCGCCACGGCAAGGACGTGCGGGTGCTGGCGATCGGACAGGCGGGCGAAAACCGTTCGCGCATCGCCATCATCGCTTCCGGCACGAGCTCGGCCGCGGGCCAGGGCGGCTTCGGCGCGGTGATGGGCGCCAAGCGGCTCAAAGCCATCGCCGTGCGCGGCACCGGGGGCGTCACCCTCGCCAACCCGGAAGCGTTCTCCGATTTCACCCTGCTGGTGGCCAGGGAGATGCACGCGCCCAGCGGTTGCCCCAAGTGGAGCAGCCTGCAACCCGATCTGGTGCGCGAACACGGCGAGCGGTTTTATGCGTGCACCCAGCAGTGCGCCAACCCGATCTGCCGGCTCAGCCGCTACTACGACAATGTAGCGGGCGTGGTTTACCCCAACCGGAAATACAGCGGCACCATCACGTGCGAGAGTTCGCTGTTCGGCGGCGCGCCCGGCACGATCTACGACTGGCGCGTGGGCTTCCGCGGCGGCTTTGAGCTGGCCCATATCAGTCAGGATTATGGCATCAACCACTGGGAGCTGGGCATCGGCATGGCGCCGTGGCTGCGCAAATGCCAGGCCGCCGGCCAGCTCAAGGAACTCGACGGCGAGCCGTTTGACCTGAACCAGGCAAGCTGTTGGGATACCCTTTTCCGCAAGATCGCATTCCGCGAGGGCAGCGGCGACGCGCTGGCCGAAGGCGCGGTGCGCGCCGCCGAGATCCTCGGCATCGGCCAGGAGTTCGTGTCCGACTACTACACCGCCTGGGGCTTCGCCGGTCACTGGGACGGCCACGGCGACAGGGCCAACCTGATCGTTTTTCCCTACTGGCTGGTGCCTGCGCTCCAGTGGGCCACCGCGACCCGCGATCCGATGGCGAGCGGTCACGGCTACGCTCAGAACATCATGAACTGGTCTCCCATGTTCTCCCCGGAGGAAGGGTTGGACTGGGAGACGTTGGCCGATGTAGGCGCGCACGTCTACGGCACGCGACAGGCGGTGCACCCGGCATCGGGCTACGAGGCAAAGGCGATCCCTGCGGTCTTCCACGGCCATCGCAGCATCATCAAAGACAGCGTGACGGTGGATGATCAGGCGTTCCCGCGCATCTACAGCAACAAGACGCCGGATCATTTTGCCCGGGCCGAGAACGGGATGCTGGGACCGTCGTTCGAGTACAACATGTTCCGCCTCGCCACCGGCATGGAAATCAGCGAAGCCGAGTTCGAGGGCATGGCCGAGCGGGTCTTCAACCTGGAGCGGGCCGTGCAGGTGCGCAACTGGCATCGTTCCCGTGCCGTGGACGAACAGGTAATCCCCTACTTCACCAGCATCGAGAATTGGGTGAACCCGGTGATCGGCCAGGGCGTCGGGCTGGATCGCGAAAAGTTCGGCAGGCTGCTGGACGAGTATTACGCTTTGCGCGGCTGGGATGTGGGGACCGGGCGGCCCACCGTGGCGAAGCTGAAGGAATTGGGCCTGGCGGACGTCGCCGAGGAGCTGGCAAGGCTCGGGCTGGCGCCGGGAGACCCGTCTCAGGTTGCCTGCGGTTGAAACCGCAGTCTGGCAACCCGCCAAACCTGTTGAAACAGGTTGCCGCCGGGCCACACAGGTCGCTCAGAGTGCGTTTCAACGCACTTGCGGTATCAGGCGGCGATTTCAATCGTCGCCGGGCCACCGCGGCGCGGCTGGACGATGCCAGTGCCCTGAGCTAGGTCCATATTTGGAATTACTGGTGACAGTGGAGTGAGGGTATGGCGCTGAATTTGTGCAATCTCGGAGGAAAGCTGGTGCTCGTCACCGGCGCCGGCACGGGCATCGGACGGGGCATCGCGGTGGCGCTGGCGCAGATGGGCGCCGACGTGGCGCTGCACTACAGCCACAGCGCCGAAGGCGCACGCGAGGCCGTGGCGGAGATCACCGCGCTTGGACGGCGGGCCATCGCCATCCGGGGTGATCTGGAGGTCATCGCCGACTGCCGCCGGGTGGTGGATGAGGCGGTCGCCTTTCTCGGCGGCCTGGACGGGCTGGTGAACAACGCGGGGATCACCACGACGATCAACTTTCTGGATGTGACCGAGGAACAGTTCAACCGCAGCTATGACCTGAACATCCGGGGCCAATTCTTCTGCGCACAACAGGCGGTGCGCCATATGATCGAACGCGGGCGCGAGTTGCAGCAGCGCGATCCCGAAACGCCCTGGGCCGGCGGCAGCATCGTCAACATATCGTCGGTGCACGCGGCACTGGGCTCACCCGGACATTCGGTTTACGCCGGCACCAAGGGTGCGATCAACGCGTTCACTCGTGAGCTGGCGGTCGAGCTGCTTCCCATGCACATCCGCGCAAACGTACTGGCCCCCGGCACGATCGAGGTGCCGAGCTACTGGCGAAAATCGCCGGGGTACTCGCGCGAGGCCGGCAATGCGATTGTGCCCTGGGGTCGTGTCGGCCTGCCCGAGGACGTCGGCTATCTGGCGGCCTATCTGATTTCGGACGGGTCCGAGTTCATGACCGGTTCGGTGCTTTACTTCGACGGCGGTCTGACCGCCAAGATGGCGCTGCCGACGCAGTCAACGCAAAGCGAAGGGTGAACCGGCCGTCCACCGTCATCATGGTCAATCGTCCATAGTCTATCGTCGTTCCCAGGGCAGCATGACAACTTCACAAGGGAGAAATCACCGATGCCATTGATGTTCGACATGCCCTACGAGGAATTGCAGACCTACCAGGGCTGTAACCCGCGGCCGGCCGACTTCGACGCGTTCTGGGATCGCGGCCTGGCAGAAATGTGGGCCATTGACCCCGAGATCGAGATCGTGCCGGCCGATTACCAGACGCCGTTCGCCGAGTGCTCGCACCTGTATTTCACCGGCGTCGGCGGCGCGCGCATCCACGCCAAGCTGTTGCGTCCCCGCCACGCGACCGGGCCTCACCCGGCCATCCTGCAATTCCATGGCTACACAGCCGACTCGGGCGATTGGACCCCCAAGCTACCCTACGTGGCGTTGGGTTACACCGTCGCCGCGCTTGACTGCCGCGGGCAAGGAGGCCTGTCGGAAGATAAAGGGGGCGTTCAGGGCTGGACGCTGCGCGGCCATATCGTTCGCGGCCTGGATGACGACAACCCCGAGAAGCTGCTCTTCCGGCAGAACTACCTGGACACGGCGCAGATCGCCAAGATCGTGCTGGAGATGCCCGACGTGGATCCCGAACGCGTGGGCGCGATGGGCGGCAGCCAGGGCGGCGGTCTGACGCTGGCCTGCGCCGCGCTGGAGCCACGGATCAAGCGCGGCGCCCCCATGTTCCCGTTCCTGTGCGACTACAAGCGGGTCTGGGATATCGACCTGGCGAAGGATGCCTACGCCGAGTTGCGAGAATACTTCCGCAAAAAGGATCCCCGGCACGAGCGCGAGGAAGAGATCTTCACCAGGCTCGGCTACATCGACGTGCAGTTCCTCGCCCCACGCATCCGCGGCGAGGTGCTGATGGCCGTTGGCCTGATGGATCAGATCTGCCCGCCGTCCAGCCAGTTCGCGGCGTACAACAAAATCACGAGCAAGAAGGCGCTGTCCGTCTATCCCGACTTCGGGCACGAGGACCTGCCGGGTCACGCCGACCGGGCGTTCCAGTTCATGGCGCAGTTGGGTGGTCGGTAAATTGGTAGACTGGTGGGCTCAGTAGATCACAGATCTCACGCAAAGTCGCCAAGAACGCCAAGAGAGTCCGCTTGACCTCTGCGTCTTTGCGTCTTTGCGTGAGGCAGAATAGTGATCGACTGAGACTGGGAAACTGAGGGTTGGTGGCTGAGATATGAAACAAACTGCGTTTACGATCCAGTGGCCGGGCAAAGTGATCTTCGGCGCAGGTCGGTTGGCGGCGCTGGGCGACGAGGCAAAGGCGTTGGGACACCGGGCCTTCGTCGCGACGACGCGTGATCTGTCTGCGCTCGGCCTCACCGACCGGGTACGACAGGTGTTGGAAGCAGCGGGGCTGGAGGTCAGCCTCTACGAGGATGTCCAGCCCGACCCCACCTGCACCGCGGTGGACGAGGTGGCGGCCCTTGCGCGGGCGTCCGGCTGCGATCTCGCGGTCGGGCTGGGCGGTGGCAGCGCCATCGATCTTGCCAAGGGGGTCGCGGTCGCGACCAGCCACCCGGGCCCGATCTGGGACTACGTCACCTATACCGGCGCCAACGCCAAACCGGTCACCGGGGCGGTTCTGCCCGTCATCGCCATCCCCACCACCGCGGGCACCGGCTCCGAGGTCACCCTCGGCACGGTGCTGGACAACCCCGACCGTGGGATGAAAGCCGCGCTGCTCAGCCCTTATGTCTATCCGCGGGTGGCCCTGGTAGACCCCGAGCTGAGTTACAGCATGCCGGCGAAGGTCACGGCCATGACCGGCTTCGATGCGCTGACGCACGGGATGGAGGCGTATCTGAACGCCGTGCGGTGCAACCCTGCCTCCGATCTGTTTGCCCTGGAGGCAGTGCGTCTGGTCGTGCGCCATCTGCCGCAGGTGGTAGTTGACGGCACCGACCGGGATGCGCGAGCGCAGATGGCCTGGGCCGCGACCCTGGGCGGGATGAGTATCGCGCTCTCGAACACCACGGTGGCGCACGCGATGGGTCTGCCGATGGGCGCGCGCCTGGGCACGCCGCACGGCCTGGCGCTCTCCAGGCTGTTGCCGGTCGTGCTCAAACACTCGTGGCAGGCCCAACCATCACGCTTCGCGGCCCTGGCGGAAGCCATCGGCATCACGCGACCGGAAATGGCCGAGGCGGAAAAAGCGCGTGCGCTGGCCCCCTGGCTCAAGCAGTTTGTTGAGGAGATCGGGCTCGGAGCATTGTGGGCAGGGATGCGGGGGGCCACCGAACAGGTTGCCACCGGAACCCTCCTGGACACGTTGACCGATGATGTCTTTGCCTACATGGGTCGGCCGGTCCAACAGCATCTGCCCATTTTCACCCGAGGCGAGATGCGGCAGATGTACGAAGAGGCGCTTTTGGGCTGAACACGCAACACGGCCCATTTTGGAAACAGGAAGGCCAGGCATATGAACATCACTCAAAACGAAATCAAGAAGATGTTGGACGTGGCGTTGCTGCAACCCACCGCCACCTCGGCGCAGATCGAGGCCCTGGCGCACGTCGTCCGGGATGAGGGCTTCGGCCAGATTTGCGTGAACACGTGGCACGTCGCCCGCGCCGCGGCTATCATCAAAGGCTCGCCGGCCAAAGTGGTTGCCTGCGTAAGCTTCCCGATGGGTACCATGAAGACCGTGCTGAAGGTCTGCGAAGCAGAACAGGCGGCAGCCGACGGCGCGGATGAAATCGACATGGTGCTCAACCTGGGCGCGTTCCTGGGTGGGGAGCGCCGCTACGCGGAGGATGACGTGCGGGCAGTCGTGGCCGCCGCGGCTGGTCGCCCCGTGAAGGTGATTATCGAGACCCCCTTCCTGACCGCCGAACAGAAGGCTGATGCGGCGCGCCTGGTACAGGGCGCCGGCGCGCTGTTCGTCAAGACCTGCACCGGCTTCAGCCCCGATCCCGTCGCGCTTTACGAGGACGTCCACCTGATCCGCCAGACCGTGGGGCCGGCGATGGGCATCAAGGCTTCAGGGCGTGTCGGCAACTACTTCCGCTTCATGACGATGCTCGAAGCGGGCGCCACACGGATCGGCCTGGTGCTCGATCAGGCCCGCGAGATCCTGCGTGGCTGGGAAGCGGCACAATGAACTGGCTACTATATCTCCCTGTGCCCGTGGAATTCGGCGCCGGGTGCCTGGAACGACTGGATCAGCACCTCGGTGGTGCGAGACGGGCTCTGTTGGTTACCGGTCGCCATGCGATGAAGGCTGCCGGCATCACCGGCCGCATCTGTGACATCCTGGCGGCCGCCGGGTGTGACGCCAAGGTCTACGACGCGATCTCCTCGAACCCGAACTACGACGAGATCGAAGCCGCCGCAGAAACCGCGCGGCGGTTCGGCGCGGAGGTCATCATCGGCTGCGGTGGCGGCAGCGCGATGGATGCGGCCAAGGCGATAGCCGTTGCCGTAACACACCCCGGCCCGATCATGGACTACGTGTCGGGCGGCCCGCGCCAGATCACGGCCGCCACCCTGCCCATGATCGCGATCAGCGCGACATCGGGCACAGGCAGCCACGTGGGCCGCGTGTCGGTCCTGTCGGATCGCAGCCGGGGTCTCAAGCGAGCCCTGATCTCCGACTACCTGTACCCGCGCGCGGCGTTCTGCGATGTCGAGGTCCTGCGGAGCATGCCGCCCGACGTGACGGCCGTCACCGGGTTTGATGCGTTCGCCCATGCGCTGGAAGGTTTTCTGTCCGGAGTCGACAACCCGATGGGCAAACTCTGCGCCCAGGAGGCGCTGCGCATTATCCACCGGACCCTGCCCGGCGCGATCAGCGACGGCGGTAATCTTGAGCTGCGCGATCGGATGGCGTGGGGCGACACCCTGGCCGGCGTCTCCCTGGCGACCAACTCCGTCGTCACGCCGCACAGCTTCAGCATGGTGCTCGGCGGCCGTTACGGGATCACCCACGGCTGCGGCATCGCGTCGGTGACGGTGGCCTGCCTGGAGAATTCACGTCCCAACGCCGTCGGGAAGCTGGCCCAGGTCGCCCGGCTGTTGGGTTGCACTGAAGCGCTGGATGACGACGCGCTGGCCAACTGGGCCATCGGCGCCATCGAACGCTTTATCGTCGAGATCGGCCTCGGCCGCTCGGTGATCGAGTATGGGGTGCCCGAGGCCGACTTCCCGGTCATCGCTCAAGAGGTGCGCACGGCGTTCGGCCTGCGGGTAGACGCCGATCCGGTGCCCCAGGATGCGGCCGGCCTGGAGCGGATCCTGCACCGATCGGTGGCACACTGGAAACAGGTGGGGCGGTAAATTGGTAGACTGGGAGACTCAGTAGATCACGATTCTGCCTCACGCAAAGACGCAGGGGCAAAGCGGACTTTCTTAGCGTTCTTAGCGACTTTGCGTGAGATCTGTGATCTACTGAGACTGGGAAATTGGTGGACAGGTAGAGTGGGAGCTTCTACTCCATCGAAAGGGAAGGAATATGCGTTTCGGTAAGCTCGATATTGACCCGGCAAAGAATCCCGCCGTCCTGGACACAGCGACATGGGATCGGGGCGCTGCGTGGGCTGCGGTTCAGGCGGTGGACGATACCTATTGGCCGGCACTGATGGAAGCAGCGGCCAGTGACTCCCCTCTGCCTGCGATCAGCGGCGTGACGCCCTACGCAGCGTCATGTGCCCGGCACGAGGGCACACTCTACTGCCTTGCGGAACTTGCGGATGGGCAGCAGGTGTTCGTGGCACTCGGCCCGCAGGCAGACGATTCCGCTCTGCGTCCAGCGATTGGCATCAGGTCATTACCGTCCCTGACCCCTAATACCCAATCCCCAATCCCCAGCCTGCGTGTGTATCCCACCGACGCCGCGATCATCGACCGGTTCTTTCGCCTGATCGCACCGGCCAAAGGGCCGCGAGCTTTGGGCTCGGTGCCGCGGCTGGGCATCGGCACGCGCATGACCACCGCGGTGTGGCCCGCGATCTGGCAGGCGATGGTGCAGGCAGGCTTTGCGGCCAACGCGATCCAGAATTCGGTGCGCGAGCTGAACTTCATGAGCACCTTGTTGGAAGGCCGGCCGGCCGAGAAAAACATCGCCTTCGGTTTCGGCACCATCGAGACGGGGTACACGGGCAGCTCGTTCGAGGGACTGTGGGTATCAGGCGTGTTGGATGCGCTCAAGCACGGGCGTTCTTCGACTGCGTTACCCTCCGCTCAGGATGCCCGACGTTACGGCGCGGATGCAGATCACATCCAGGTCAAACGCGGCGCAGACGGGCTTGATCGTGCAAAACGCATGTTGGACGCGACGCGCTACTACTCGTTCTACACGCTGGACGTGTCCGACGTGCTGGACTACGCGGCGTTGTCGGTGGGGGCAGCAGGAACAGCTTACCTGGAATCCAGGATCTCGGACGGCATCCAACGTAGCGATCTGCTCTCCTATCACCGGCAGCCGCGGCGGATCGGCGGGATCGACTATCGGCCGGATGACGTGACGCTCGGCCGATTGGTCGGCAAGTATTGGGTCGCCCTGGATGCCGTAAGTGATCTTTACGAGCATCTCTGTGGCCTCAAGGCCCGTCCTGAACAACGCCGGAGGAACGGTGCAGCCTTCGACCTTGAGCTGAGCATCGACGAGCACCCGAACGACATACCGACCTTCGAGTGCCTGACCTCAGAGGAGGAGCTGATCTTCGTCCTGCTGGAGGCACAGCGCCGCAGCATCCCGCTGACGCACGTCGCGCCCAACTTCGGCGTGGAAAAAGGCGTCGACTACCGCGGCGCCGATGGGCTGGCAGGCTTCGAGGCACGGGCGCGCGCGCTGTGCCGCATCACCGAGGAATTCGGCGTTATGGCCGATTTCCACTCGGGGGACGACTTGAGCGCGGAGAGTCGGCGGGCCATCGGCCGGGCGACCGGGGGGCGCAATCACTTCAAGGTCTCGCCCTACCTGCAGTTGCTGTTTGCCGACGTGCTGGCAGAATACCATCCCGACCTCTTCCGGCGCTGGCGGCAGGATGCGTGGGATTACGCGGCGCGAGAGGCCGCGGCCAACTCGACCTTTGCGGCGGAGTGCATGCGCAAGGACCTAACCCCCTCTGCTCCCTCCTTCGATGAGCTCAGAGCTTGCCCTGAACGAAGTGAAGGGACAGGCTCTTCCCTGCGGGGGAAGGGGGACGGGGGGATAGGTGAAGTATTCCATCATTTCGGCTTCGCGTTCGTCGGGCGCCGGGACCTCGCCGGGCAGTTCATCTGCCGCGAGGAGTTCTACAGCCTGTCACCGGCGTTCTATCGAGCCCACCAGGAGCGTATCGTCGCGTACTTGACAGAGCTGGCGGAGGATCTGCGGTTAGGCAGGTAGACTGGGAAACTGGGAACTAGGGAACTAGGAACCAGGGAACGGGCAACGAGAAACGGAGAAACTGGGAGAGTCGCATCGGCGTTCAGCCCAGTCTACCAATGTACCAATTACCAATATACCAATACCAATCTACCACCTACGAGGAACAACATGGACCTTTTTCTTGATAGTTCTAACCCCAAGGAGATCCTGGAAGCGCGGTCGTGGGGATTGCTTTCGGGCGTGACGACCAACCCTGGCTTGATCTCCGCGGCCGGACCGGACATGGAAAAGACGCTCCACGGGGTCGTTGACGCATCGCCGGGGGCGGTGTTCGTCCAGGTGATCGGCTGGCGCGACCCGGAGCCAATGATCCGCCAGGCGCGCTGGCTGCACGCCTTTTCCGACCGGATCATCGTCAAGCTGCCCGCGTCCATCGCCGGCCTGCAGGCGCTTCAGCGGCTTAAGGCCGAGCGGCCGGAACTGCGGCTGGCTGTCACGGCCATCGCGTCCATCGCGCAGGCGTATCTGGCCGCCAAGGCCGGCGCCGATGTCGCCGCGATCTTCAACGGGCCGCTGGATCAGGCCGAGGACATTGCGCACGACATGATCACGCCGGTCCGCAGGATCTATGATGATTACGGCTTCAGGACCAAGATCCTGGCCTGTGGACGCTACCCGCGGCTGTTCGGCGAGATCGCCATGGCCGGGGCCGATATCTGCACGATGCGGATGGAGTTCATGCGGCTGCTGTACGAGCACTCCTTCACCGAACAGCGGATGAACGGTTTTCTGAAGAGCTGGGAAACTACCTTTGGGAACAAGACATGGCCGGAGTTGTGATGAAGATATTGGGTATTGGATATTAGGTATTTCGTCACAGGTATCGGGCGACTCATTGACGAAGCTCAGAAGCCAATACCCAATATCCAGTACCTAATACCTGTTCACAAGGATAGAATAGCATGAGTACACTGGATCTGTTCAATCTCTCCGGTCAGGTCGCCATCGTCACCGGCGGAGCGCGCGGGCTGGGGCGGCAGATGGCATTGGCATTGACCGAGGCAGGGGCGGATGTGGCAATCTGCGATCTGCTGACGGAGGAAGGTGAGCGCACCGCGGCCGAGCTGGCGGCACTGGGGCGCCGGTCATTCTTCGGCAAGGTGGACGTGACCCGCGTGGACGAGATCGACACGTTCATCGAGCAGGTGGTCGAGCACCTGGGCAAGATCGACATCCTGGTGAATAACGCGGGCATGCCCTCGGACGGGCTGGCGTTGGAGGATGAACCCGACGACGCGTGGCGTCGGATACTTGACACCAATCTGTCGTCCATGTTCTACTTCGGCAAGCGCGTGGCCCAGCACATGATCGGCCAGGGAGAGGAAGGCGTCATCATCAACATCGCCTCGATCAACTCGCTGATCATCAGCAATATCACCCCGCGCCACAACGTTCCGTATTGCGTGGCAAAGACCGGGGTTGCCGGGTTGACGCGCGGGATGGCCTCGGACTGGGCGCAACACGGGATCAGAGTGAACGCGATCGCACCCGGCTACATCAAGACGGCACAGACCGCTGCCAGCCGCCAGTACCCGGAAATTATGGAGCGGATCATCGCCAATGCTCCGATGAAACGCTATGGAGAAGAAGAGGAGATCAAGGGCCTGGTCGTATATCTGGCGTCGCCCGCGTCCTCATTCATGACCGGAAGCCTGGTCGTGATGGACGGCGGAACGACGATCTGGTAGACTCTGGTCGCAGGGGGCAGACACATGACGATCACCATCACACCGATGAAGGTGCACGTCCCGGAAGCGGTGCTGGACGACTTGCGACAGCGGCTCGAACGCACGCGCTGGCCGCAGTCGTTTCCCGAAATGGGCTGGGACTACGGCACGAACACCGAGTACATGAAGGAACTGGTCGATTACTGGCTCCACACCTTCGATTGGCGGGCGCAGGAAGACCGGATCAACCAGTACCCGCATTACAAGGCGCAGGTGGACGATATCGGCGTGCATTTCATGCACATCCCCGGCAAGGGGCCGAACCCGATCCCGCTGTTCATGATGCACGGTTATCCGTGGTCGTGGTCGACCTTGCTGCGGATCGTGCCGTTCCTGACCGATCCGGCCGCGCACGGCGGCAAGGCGGAGGATGCGTTCACGCTGATCATCCCTTCGTTGTGCGGATTCTGCCTGTCCGACCAGGTGTCGCGCCGAGGGTTCGGCTTCCAGGATCATCCAGCGGTGTATCGCCAGATCCTGCACGAGCTGGGCTACCGCCGTTACGGCATCCAGGGAGGCGATTGGGGCGGGATCATCACCTTTCCCTGGGGGCACCAGTTTCCCGAAGACCTGATCGGCATTCACATCAACTACATGGGCATCCGGATGCGCGACGAGGTGCCGGACGATGAACGGGACCCGGATCTGATTCGCGGGTTCGGGCTGTTCAACGCGCCGATCCGGCCGCGTGATCCGGTGAGCCTGAAGTTCTGGAAGGCCGCGGCCAGGTTCTGGATGGATCAGTCGGGCTACAGCCACGTGAACATGACCGTCCCGCAGAGCTTCGCCTTCAGCGTCGCCGATTCGCCGGTCGGCGCCGCGGCGTGGATCGTCGAGAAGTACCGGCTCTGGAGCGATTGGCAGGACGACTTCGAGCATGAGGTCTTCTCCAAGGACGAGTTGCTCACCAACATCATGCTGTACTGGATCAACAACACCTTCGGCACGGCGATCCGCATCTACTGGGAATCACACAACCATCCGTGGAAGGTCAAGCCCGGCGATCGCATCGCCACGCCGACTGGCGTGCTCTCCTTCCCAAAGGACATCGTGCCGTTGCTGAAGGAACGCGTCGAGCAGTATTATAACGTCGTGCGCTTCCGCTACATGGAACGAGGCGGGCACTTCGGCATTTTCGAACAGGCCGAAGAATACGCAAAAGAACTACGCGAGTTCTTCCGGCCGTTGCGGTAATTACTACAGACATTCAGGAGGGATTGTGGAGACAAAGCCATTAACTAGCGCCGGGACCGCGCCGCAGGATCTGGCCGCGTTTTGCATCGAGGCGATGCGGGTATCCGGCTTGAATGACGAAGATGCCCGGCTCACCGCTACGGTGCTCGTCACGACCGACACGCTGGGCACCTTCACGCACGGCACCCGCCAACTGCGCGGGCTGCTGAAGAACCTGCGCGCCGGTCGGCTCAGCGCGACCGCGCACGAGGAGATCGTCGCTGAGGGGCCGGCGTGGGCCATCGTCGACGCACACTATGCCATGCCGCCGGCCGTATCGTACCGGTCGATGGAGCTGGCAATGCGCAAGGCCAAGGCGTGCGGCATCGCCTACGTCGGCGTGAAGCACAGCAGCCATTACGGCGCCGCGGGGTTCTACGCCAACCTGGCCGCACAGCACGACATGTTCGGGATGTCGATGTGCAACGTGGATCCGTGCATGACCGTGCCGGGATCCAAAGGCAAGGTGCTGGGCACCAACCCCATCGCCTATGCCGCGCCGGCGGGCGAAGAGAAGCCGGTTTACCTGGACATCGCCACCAGCGCCGTCGCTGCGACCAAGATCTTTTCGGCGAAGGCGTTGGGCAAATCGATCCCCGATAACTGGCTGGTGGACGAGGACGGCATGCCCACCACTGATCCCAGCCAATACCCGGCGAAGGGCGCGCAACTGCCGATGGCCGCGCACAAGGGGTATGGGCTGGCGGTCATGGTCGAGATCCTCACCGCGGTGCTCACCGGCTCCGCCATCATGAGCGGGGTAAGTAGCTGGGTGTTGGATACGCCGGAGCCGACGAACGAGGGGCACGCCTTCATCGCCATTGACATCGCCCAGATGATGCCGCTCGGGGAGTTCAAAGCGCGCATGGACGGCATGATCCGCGAGATCAAGAGTGCGCCGCTGGCAAAGGGCGCCGAGCGCATCTATCTGCCCGGCGAGATTGAGCTGAGGAAGCGCGATGCCGCGCTGGTCGAGGGCATCATCCTGCCGCCGGATGTCGTTGCCAGCCTGCGTGGGGTGGCGGAGGACGTAGGCCTGGACGCAAGCGCGCTGTTCCGGTAAAACTACAACCTTTTCTCGTTCCCCCTTCCCTGCGAGGGAAGGGGGCCAGGCGCTTACAGTGAAATTCTTGTACGTCCGACACGAAATTCTCACGCAAAGTCGCAAAGCCGCAAAGAGTTTTCTTGGCGTCTTGGCGTGAGTCGTTTTCCGGCTCGTCCGGGTTTGGGGGTTAGGTGACCGATTCAAACCTCTCCCCCAGCCCCTCCCCTGCGAAGGGAGGGGCGCTACTCAGTCCCCCCTTCCTTCGCAGGGAAGGGGGTTAGGGGGTTAGGTGACAGAAAGGGATACCTATGTACCTTACCCGTCACACCACACCCGCCGGCCCGCGCTGGGCGCTGGACGGACGCTTCCTGCCGCGGGCCTTCACCCTGGGCCTCCTCCTGGAGCTGCCGGCCGCAGCGGTCGCCGGCCTGCTGGCTGCGCTGCGCCCGACCGAGCCGGCCGAAGGCGCGCTGCTGGCCCCCATCGAGCCAACGCAGGAGGTGTGGGCCGCGGGCGTCACCTATCTGCGCAGCCGGGATGCCCGCAAAGCAGAATCGACCGTGGCCGATGTGTACGAGAAGGTGTACGATGCGGCCCGGCCCGAGGTCTTCTTCAAGGCGGCCGGTTGGCGCGTCATGGCCCAGGGGCAACCGGTCCGCATCCGCGCCGATAGCCGCTGGAACGTGCCGGAGCCGGAGATGGTGATAGTGATCAACCGCGGCGGCGAGATCGTGGGCTACTGCGCGGGCAACGACATGTCGTCCAGGGACATCGAGGGCGAAAACCCGCTCTATCTGCCGCAGGCCAAGATCTACGACGGCTCCTGTGCTCTCGGCAGCGGTATTCGCCTCGCCGGCCCGGACGAGCTCAGGAGCCTGCCGATCAAGATCGAGATCATCCGTGCCGACGCGCGGGCGTTCGACGGAGAGGCCAGCACAGCGCAGATGCACCGGCAGCCGGAGGAGCTGGCCGCCTGGCTGGTCAAAGAGCTGACCTTTCCCCAGGGCGTCTTCCTGATGACCGGCACCTGCGTGGTGCCTTCTGAGGGATTCACGCTGCAATCGGGCGACACGATGCGGATCACGGTCGGAGCGGTCGCGCTGGAAAACTGCGTAAGATAGATCATCCGGAGACGAATTCATGGCACAGAAAATCGCAACCTACGGCGAGATCAAGCCGGCGGACGCCTGCCGTTACGACGGCGTGGCGCTGGGCGAGGTGATGCTGCGCTTCGATCCGTTCGACGTGCCCACGGCGCTGGCGCGGCAGATGCGCATCTTCCAGGGCGGCGGCGAGACGAACGTCGCGTGCGGGTTGGCCTACACCTTCGGCTTGCGCGCCGCGGTGCTCACCGCGCTGGTGGACGATCACATCGGTACGAACATCCGCAACCAACTGCGCACGGCCGGCGTGGACACGAGCAAGATCGTCTGGTTCAACACCAGGAACGACGGCTCGCGCTTTTCCACCGACCAGAAGGGGACGCTCATGAACGGCGTCAACTTCACCTACGTGGGCAAGGGGGTGATCCCATCCGACACGCTTTACTACCGTGCCCACACCGCGGTTCGGGAGCTACGGGAAGGTGATATCGATTGGGACGCACTTTTCAGCAAAGAGGGCGTGCGGATCTTCAACACCGGCGGCATCTACACCCTCATCTCGCCCACCTCCGCCGGGTTGGCGATCGAGGGGGTGAAGAAAGCAAACGAGCACGGCACCTTCGTGGCCGCCGACCTGAACTACCGGTCGAAGGTCGAGCCGAACAAGGCCCGCGCCCGCCAGATCAATCAGACGATCGCGCCTTACCTGGGCTTTCTGGTGGGCAACGACTCGGATCTGAGCGACGCGCTGGGCTACGAGACGAAAGTCGCGTCCAAGGCGCCGTTCGACGAGTGGCTGGAGGCGTACAAGGGCACCGTACGGCAGGTGGCACACGACTTTCCTAACCTGAGCCTGATCGGGACGCAATGGCGCGGGGCTACCAGCGCCGACACGATCGACTGGGGCGCCGTGCTCTACGACATCGCGGCCGACGCGTTCTACGCCGCGCCGGTGCGAACGGCCATCCCCATCGGGGATCGCACCGGCGGCGGTGATTCGTTCATGTCCGGCGTGCTGGCCGCGCTGCTCAAGGGCAAGGACCTGGCGACTGCTGTCCAGTGGGGTGCGGCGCACGGCATCCTGGTGCAAGAGACGCCAGGCGACATCACGATGATCGACGAGAAGGCCGTGCTGGTCGAAGTCAAGCGCGCTTTGGCCGGCGGCGGCGTGAAGGCGTCAAGATAAAGGAGACGAGATTATGTTTCATCCACTCTTCGATCTCACCGGCCGAGTGGCCCTGGTATCGGGCGTGGCCCAGAACATGGGGCGCGCTGCGGCCATCGCCCTGGCCGAGATCGGTGCCGATCTGCTGATCACGGACATCAACGAGGCAGGCCTGCTGGACACCGCCGAGACCATCCGCAAGCTTGGCCGGAGGGTCGTCCCCGCGGTGTACGACGTCTGGAATGAGGAACAAATCCGGGCGATGTACCAGCAGGTGGATAAGGAGTTCGGCCAGATCGACATCGTCGTGAACATCCCCGGGGCCAACATCCTGGGGCACCCGGAAGAAATCACGGTCGAGCACTTCACGAAGGTCCTGCAAGCCACCCTGGTCGGCAAGTTCATCTCCTGCCAGGAGGCCGGCCGGCGTATGCTGGCGCGGGGCAAAGGCAGCATCATCAACATGTCTTCCATCGGCGGCGTCCGCGCGCTGGGCCGCGGCAACTTCGCCTACAGCGTCGGACAGGCCGGCGTGATCCAGATGACGCGCGAGTTAAGCACCGAGTGGGCCGACCGCGGTGTGCGCGTCAACGCCATCACCCCGGCGCAGATCACCAACCCGGCCTTCGAGATCCGCATGGACAACACCCCCGGGCTGCGTGAAAGGTTCCTGCGCGGCATTCCGATGGGGCGCATGGGCGTGCCTGATGACATCAAGGGCGTCGTGATGTTCCTGGCCTCCGACGCATCCGGCTACGTCACGGGCATGGTCTTACCGTTCGATGGTGGCAACCTGGCGATGGGCGCCAACGCCACTATCGGGCGACGCGAGGCGTGAGGAGTACACCTGTTCAGGCAAATCGGAGTCGAAGGATGCCTGCTCCACTACGCCAGAACAGTCAATGAGGAGTTACCAAATGTCAGAACCGACGAAAGATCAACTACTGGCTCTCTACCGCACCATGCTGACCATCCGGCGGACGGAAGAGCAGTTCGTCAAGCTCTACGCATCGGGCAAGCTCATGGGCGGCGTCCACACGTACATCGGCGAGGAGGCAGTCGCCACGGGGGTCTGCGCCAATTTGCGGTCCGATGACGTCGTATTCAGCACCCATCGCGGGCACGGACACGCGCTCGCCAAGGGGATTACCCCGGCCGAGGTCATCGCGGAGCTGATGGGCCGTGCCACCGGCTGCTCCGGCGGCCGCGGCGGCTCGATGCACCTGTTCAAGCCGGAAATCGGCTTCATGGGTTCCAGCGGCATCGTCGCAGGCGGTATCGGCCTGGCCGCGGGCGGCGGCTACACCGCCAGGCTGCTTAAGACCGGTCGCGTGAGCGTGGCGTTCTTCGGGGATGGCGCGTCGAACAACGGCGCGTTCCACGAGGGGCTGAACCTGGCAACCGCCTGGAAGCTGCCGACCCTCTTTGTCTGCGAGAACAACCTCTACGCCACCGAGGTGCCGATCGGCAAAGCCACCGCCAACACCAACATTGCCACGCGCGCCGCGGCCTACGGCCTGCCGGGCGTGGCTGTGGACGGCAACGACGTGCTGGCCGTCTACCAGGCAGCCGAGGAAGCGGTGCGCCGCGCCCGCGCCGGCGACGGCCCCACCCTGCTCGAATGCCGCACCTACCGCACGCGCGCCCATTCCGAGGGGATGCGCGACGCCGGCTATCGTACGCAGGAGGAGATCGCGGCCTGGAAAGAACGCGATCCGATCAAGCTGTTGCGGGCAAAGACGTTGAATGACGGAAGCGCGACGGAGGCCGAGCTGGATCAGATCGACGCCGAGGTCAAGGCACTGATCACCGAGGCTGTGGCTTTTGCCGAGCGCAGCCCCCTGCCCGATCCCGCGACCGTGGCCGATCACATATATTCTGGAAATTGGAAGTTGGAAGTTGGAGATTCGACGCCTCCAACCTCCAATCTCCAACCTCCAACCTCTAGCCCCCGCCAAATGACCTTCGTTGACGCCGCGCGGGAGGGCCTGGCCGAGGAAATGGCTCGCGATGCCAGGATCTTTGTCGTCGGTGAGGGGATCGGAGCGCGCGGCGGCAACTTCAACACCACGCTCGGCCTCTACGACCTGTACGGCGAGGAGCGGCTGCGCGACACGCCGATTTGCGAGCGCGGGTTCACCAGCCTGTGCACCGGCGCGGCGGCCACCGGCTCACGGCCGATCGTGGACTTCATGTTCATCGACTTCCTGGCCGACGCGTTCGGGGATATGTTCAACCAGATGTCCAAGCTTCAGTGGATGAGCGGCGGCCGGCTGAAAATGCCGATCGTGGTGCGCGGGTGCGTCGGCGCGGCGACATCCAACGCCGCCCATCACTCCGGCAACTACTACCCGTTCTTCATGCACATCCCCGGTTTCCGGGTCGTCATGCCGACCACCCCGGCCGACGCCAAGGGATTGCTGAAGACCGCCATCCGCTCGGATGACCCGGTGCTATTCCTGGAACATAAGAACCTGTTGACTTTGAAAGGCCCCGTCCCGGAGGGCGAGTATTTGATCCCGTTCGGCCAGGCGGCCGTCCGTCGCGAGGGCAAAGATGTAACGATGGTCGGGATCGGTTGGACGGTGAAACAGGCGCTCGACGCGGCCGAGCAGTTGGCCGGTGAGGGCGTCTCCGCTGAAGTGATCGACCCGCGCACCCTGGCGCCGCTGGACATGGGTACCATCCTCACGTCGGTGCACAAGACCGGCCGGCTGCTGGTAGTGGATGAGGATTTCGCGCCGTGCGGCGTGGGCGCTGAAATCGCCACCCAGGTGATGGAGCAGGCTTTCGATGATCTGGACGCGCCGGTGCGCCGCGTGAACGGCCTCTTCAGCCCCGCGCCCTACAGCCTGCCGCTCTACGAAGCGATCGTGCCGAACGTGAAGAGTATCGCCCAGGCCGTGCGCGATCTGCTGGCCGAGTAAGGACAGGGTGACCTGTAGGGGCGGGGTGATCCGCCCCTACGATGGAGGTAAACATGCCATTTGAAGTCGTCTTGCCCCGCCTGGGCTGGAACATGGAAACGGGTCGCCTGGGCGAGTGGCTGAAGAAGGACGGCGAGCACGTGGAGGCGGGCGAGCTGCTTTTCACCGTCGAGGGGGATAAGGCCACGCAGGAAGTGGAGGCGTTGGACAGCGGCATCCTCCGTATCCCGCCCGACTCGCCGCCGCCCGGCAAAGAAGTACCGGTTGGTACGCTGCTCGGCTACCTGGTGGAGCCGGGTGAAGCGCTCCCATTTGCCGCGCCATCCGCGCCCGCAAGCGAATCAGCGAATCAACGAATCAGCGAATCGGCGAATCAGCGAACCAGCGAGCCCCCACCAATACCCAATACCCAATATCCAATATCCGCCCCCACCATCAGCCCGCGCGCCCGTCGCGTCGCCGGCGAGCTAGGGGTAGATTGGACTGGCCTGAAAGGCAGCGGCCGCACCGGACGGATCGTGGAGCGCGACGTTCGACAGGCCGTCGAGCGTGCACCGCTCGCCCCGCAACCCGCCGTTTTCGTCAGCCCGCTGGCCCGGCGCCTGGCCGACGAATTGGGCGTCGATGTGGACGCGCTGGCCGCCCGGATGCCCGGCAAGCGCATCGAGCGCGCCGACATCGAGGCTGCGGCCAGGGAAGCCGCGGCAGCCGCTCCGGTCGCTCCCGCTCCCCTGCCCCCCAGTGTCCCGGCGCCCGTACCGGCCGTTCCCGCGCCGCTCGGCGCCGTCCTGCCCATCACTACCGTCCGCCGCACCATCGCCGATCGGCTGGCGACCAGCGCGCACACGGTGGCGCCCGTCACGCTTACAACCGAGGCGGATGCGACGGAGCTGGTCCGGTTGCGCAAGCAACTTAAGGACGACGGCAGCCTGCCGGTGCCGTCTTACAACGACCTGCTGGCCAAGCTCGTCGCCCAGGCGCTCACCGAGCACCCGATGGTCAACGCACACTTCGAGGGAGACACCATCGTCCAGGCGGCGGCAGTGAATGTGGGTGTCGCCGTGGACACCGAACGTGGGCTGTTGGTGCCGGTGCTGCGGGATGTACAAACGAAGTCGCTCCGCCAGATTGCGCGCGAGTCGGTGGCGCTGATCGAGCGAACCCGGACCGGCCGGATTTCTCCCGATGATCTGCACGGCGGCACCTTCACGATCACAAATCTGGGAATGTACGAGATCGACGCGTTCACGCCGATCATCAACCTGCCCGAGTGCGCCATCCTGGGTGTCGGCCGAATCGTGCCGAAGCAGGTCGTGGTGGACGCGGAGGCCGAGCGGGTGGCTATCCGGCACATGATGTTCTTGAGCCTGACCTTCGATCACCGGCTGGTGGACGGCGCGCCGGCCGCCCGCTTCTTGCAGCGGGTGAAGCAATACGTTGAGAAACCGTTCCTGTGGTTGGTGGGGTGAGAGGTAATATAGAACTTACGCGGTGATACCCGAAGCATCCTGAGCGGAACGCAGCGATAGCGGAGTGCAGTCGAAGAGCCTGCCCTGAGCTTGTCGAAGGGGTGCCCCGCCTAGTGAATTGCGTAGGGTGTGTTCAAAATGAGCTATGGCGGACGGCGGCTGGAACACGAAGTCGCGAAGATCCACGAAGAACGCGACGGGAAACTGCACCGCATGTGAGCGCGAAGGCGTCTCGCCGCGGCGGGTTCCTTCGTGGTCTTCGTGCTTCGCGGTCTTCGCGCCACTTCGTGCCTTCGTGATCCGAATACCTCGCAGCTCCAACTCACTTTGAATGCGCCCAATTGCGTAAGTCCTGAAGGAGTTGTAGTTAGATGTTAAGCTCTCGAGAACGCGTCCTATACGCGCTCAACCATGAAGAACCCGACCGTGTGCCGATCTTTTTCGGCACATCCGGCGCGACAACGATGCTGGCGCCCGGCTACGACCGGCTGAAGGCGTATCTGGGTGTCGGGGGTGAAACACAGATTTTCTCGCGCAGCCTTCAATACGTCCTGATGGACGAAGAAGTGCTTGCCTGGTCAGGGTCCGACGGCCGGCCACTCCTCACCGGTGCTGCGCCCGCGCCGCTCGCCCACGATGTCTCGGAGGACGCATTCGTAGACGGCTGGGGCTGCCTGTGGGAACGCCGGCCGGATGGCCTCTACTACGAGGTGATGGATTCGCCGTTGCGCACCGCCACCATCGATCACCTGGAGCATTTCCCCTGGCCCGACCTGGGCCATCCCAGCCGCTTCGTGGGGCTGCGGGAGAAAGCCAGGGCAATCCAGGATGCGGGGTACGCGGTGGTGGCCTTGAGCGGCGTCTCGCCGTGGGAGCAGACCTACGTCTCGCGCGGGGTCGAAAGAGCGCTCTATGACCTGGCCGGCGATCCCGATTTCATCCTGGCGTTGATGCGCAAGGTCACCGACCGGATGAAGGCGGGCGTGATCGGGCTCCTGGAAGAGGCCGGCGATTACATTGACGTGCTCATTACCGGCGATGATCTCGGTATGCAAAACAGGCCAATGATGGCGCCGAAAATGTACCGCCGCTTGATCAAGCCGTTTCACGCTGAGATTTACCAGGAAATCAAGAAACGAACCAAGGCCAAGATCTTTTACCACTCCGACGGCAACATCTACTCGCTGCTGGGTGACCTGGTTGAGATCGGCATTGATCTGCTCAACCCTGTGCAGGTGAACGCCGGCGACATGGGCGACACGGCGCGTCTCAAGCGCGAGTTCGGCGACCGGCTGGCGTTCTGCGGTGCGATCGACACGGGATGGGTGCTGCCGTTCGGCTCCCCAGACGACGTGCGCGCCGAGGTGCGCCGGCGCATCCGTGACCTGGGGCCGGGTGGCGGTTACATCGTGGCATCGGTGCACTGCATCCAGCCCGATGTGCCGGTGGAGAATATCATCGCGATGCTCGATGAGGCGAAGAAAGCCGGGCGCTATCCGCTGGCGCTGTAGAGGGTGGGAAACGGGTGGACGGGTAGGCTGGTAGACTCAGTAGATCACGATTCTGTCTCACGCAAAGACGCAAAGACGCAGAGGTCAAACGGGCTCTCTTGGCGTTCTTGGCGACTTTGCGTGAGATCTGTGATCTACTGAGACTGGGAAACTGGTAGACTGGGAAATGGGGGGCCTGGAGAAAGGACATAAATGTGGCGGAAATGGCCACCGTCTCGGCTCAGGACGGGTTTGTCGAGATCAGAAACCGGCGTTGGCTGCTGCGCGTGGGGGTGGAGGGCTGGCTCGACCCCCGGTATCTCTTTGACGCCACGCGCAACGTGCCTCTGGCCGACGAGGCCTACGCGTACGATCTGGTGCTCGCGCCCAAAGGTGAGTCGGGGTTCACGGGCGGGCAGGAGCTGACGAGTGGAGCGGCAAGCGCCGTGGTAAACACCAACCGGGTGCGCTTTCGCGACTGGACAGCGAGCGATCTGCCGGGAGGCGGCAAGGAAGTACGCTTCACCGGCCGCTTCGACTTCGGCCTGCTCGGCCCGACCGATATCGAGATCGAGCACGTCTTCCGCCTGCCGGACGCGGCGCCCTGGTTCGAGGAGCAGATTAGCCTGCGGCACCGCTTCGGCCGGGATCAGCACGAGGTGCGCCATATCCGGTTCGGTTTTCGCAAGACCGTCTTCGACCGCGACCGTGCCTCCTGGCTGAACCACGCGGATCGGCAGTACCTCGTGGCCGTGCCGCACCGACGGCGCTGGGGCCAGGTGGTGGATCACCATATCTCCGCGTACACCATGAACGACATCGTGCCGGGGAACTGGATCGGGGAACAGTTGCCCGGACGCGGCGCCGAGGCCTGGGTGTGGACCGATGGCGCCATGGGTTATCTGATCGCCAAATACAATCGCGAGCAGATGGAGTTCTCCCTGGCCGACGGTGAGTTCGTCCTGGCGCCGAGCAAGCGTTCCGACAGCTATTATCAGACATTCAATTCGCGCATTGCCGGGGGTGCGAACGTTTGCTTCCGTTTCGCGGGCGTCGGCCGGTACAACACCGTGCCGGAGGCCATCCGTGAGATCGGCCGTGAGGCGGCGGTTGAGTTCGGCGTAACACGCATCTACCCGGTGGAGGGAGATTGGCCGGAAGGCTACCGGACGTACAAGGGTTTCCTGGCAGAAAAGGGGCACACCTGTCCGCCTGATTTCAACCCGCCGCTCCACTGGAATGAGCTGTATAACCTCGGCTGGCGTGGTGGCGACAACGCGCCGCTGCAAGAGATCCCCGAGCTTTATGCGGAAGCCGCCGCAGCCCAGGATATCGGGGCGGAAGCCTTCTATTTCGACCCGGTCTGGGACATCGTGGAGGGGAGCAGCATCTGGGATGAGGCCCGCCTTGGCCCCCTGGAGGCGTTCGTGCGGACCATGCGCGAGCGCTATGGCCTGAAGACATCGCTGCACCTGATGATGCACACCAAGACGCTGGATGAGGACCCGCGCATCTATCGGCGCAGACAGGATGGCAGCATCGATACCTGGCCGGGCCTGTACAGCGGAGGGAACATCTGCGCGGCCTCGCCCGTATGGCAGCAGATCAAGACCGAGCGCCTTCTCAAGCTGGCGGCGGCGGGCGTCACGTTCATGATGTTCGACTTCATCAACTACGTGCCGCCCGAGGTGCCGGTGAAGACGATCCGGGCGAACCGCTCGGCCTGTTGGGATCCCACCCACGGGCATGAAGTGCCGCTGACCATGCAGAAGTACACCGAGGGGATCCTCAAGGTCATCCAGGCGGTGAAAAGCCAGTACCCGAACATCTTGATCGAGTCGCACGACCGGGTAACGGGCGGCATGCAGGATTTCCACCCGCTTTACTTTCAGCATGGCCTGCCCCACTCGTTCGACGAAAACTGGGGCTTCGAGTACATGTGGGATCCGTTCATGGATCTCCTCTCGGGCAAGGCGCTCTCGCTTTATGAGTACAACCTGGCGTATGACATACCGCTGTACCTGCACATCCACTGCGGGCAGGATAACGACCGGATGCTGGCGTTCTGGTGGTACGCCTCCACCTGCCGGCATCTCGGGATCGGCGGCGTCAAGGACCCAACCAGTTCGCTGTATCGGGCGTTGAAGCAGGCCGTCAGCACCTACCGGCGCCTGAAGGCGTTCTTCTCGCGCGGGCATTTCATCGGCATCGAGCCGCTTATCCATTGCCATGCCTTGCCCGAGAAAGGATCGGCCGTCTTTGTCCTGTTCAACCTGGGCAGCGAGCCGGTCACACGGCAGGTCGAAATCCCGGCAAGCGAGATCGGCGTGACGGCCCTCCGTTCGGCGAGGAACGCCGATGTGCGCCTGGAGCAAGGCCGGCTCTCGTTTACGGTCGAAGTCGGGCCGCTCAGCCCCTTGCTCGTTGAGATCAATACAGACGGCGGAGAACCGAAATGATCAACAACACTGCCAAACAACGTATGCTGGCCGGACAGCCGGTCCTGGGGGTGGTCCTGGGGTTGGGTTCACCCACCGCGGCGGGCATCCTGGCGCGCTCCGGTTTCGATTTCGTCCTGGTTGACTGCCAGCACGGCGACTGGGATGACACTGCGGCCCTGGCCGCTTTCCGCAGCATCTCGCTGGGAAATACCATCCCGATGGCCCGCGTCCGCCAGAACGACTTCTACGCCATCGGCCGGTTGCTGGACCGGGGCGCGCTGGGCATCATCGTGCCGATGGTCAACTCGGCCGAGGAGGCCCGTGCCGCGGCCTTCGCCGTGCGCTATCCGCCGCAAGGTGGCCGTTCCTTTGCGGCCAGCCTGGCCGTGCACTACGGTGCCGATTACGACACCTGGGCTAACCAGGAAGTCTTCCTGGCCGTCCAGATCGAAACCGCCCAGAGTGTCGAGCACGCCGAGGAGATCATGGCCGTGGAGGGCGTGGATGGCTGCTGGATCGGGCCGATGGATCTGGCGCGCTCGATGGGAGTAGCGCCGGACGCGCCAGCACACCAGGAGGCCATCCTGCGCGTGCTCGAGGCCTGCCGCCGCACCGGCAAGATCCCGGGCATTTATACCCCCAACGCGGCGACCGCCCGTCGCCGGATCGTGCAGGGGTTCCAGTTTGTCACTGCCGCCGATGACGGCGGACTGATCGCCGCCGGGGCGCAGGAAGTCTTGCGCCAGTTAGAAAGACCTTCTTGACACCTAACCCGGACGAGTCGGAAAACGGCTCACGCAAAGACGCCAAGACGCCAAGAAATCACTTTGCGACCTTGCGACTTTGCGTGAGAATTTCGTGTCGGCCGTACAAGAATTTCACTGGTAAGCGCCTAACATTCCATTGAGGAGCATACTGATGTCACCCTTCAAAGTAGTCGTCACCGATTTCGGTGATGCAAAACTCGACCTGGAAACCGCGGTGCTGCGCAATTCCGGCCTGGACATCAACCTTGTCCGCCTGCAAACCAGGGATCCAGAGGAGTTGATCCCACATCTGGCTGACGCCGACGCCGTGATCGTGCAGTGGGCCTCGATTAACCGCAAGGTGATCGAAGCCATGACCCGCTGCAAGGTCATCTCCCGCTATGGCATCGGCGTGGACATGGTGGATCTCCAGGCCGCCGCCGATCACGGCATCCCGGTCGCCAACGTCCCCGATTTCTGCATTGAGGAAGTCAGCGATTCCACCATCGGGTTCATCTTCGATCTCAACCGGCGCACCTTCGTCCTGGACCGATTTGTGCGATCCGGCGGGTGGGGGTCGTCGCGAGCTATACCTTATTGGCCACCCACTCGCCTGCGGGGTCAGACTCTCGGCATCGTTGGGCTGGGCAACATCGGTCGGGTGGTGGCGCAGAAGGCGGGCTGTCTGGGGTTGAGCCTGCTGAGCTATGACCCGTATATCACATCGGAACAGGCGGCCGAGTTGGGTGCGGAGAGAGTCACCTTAGAGGAATTGTTGCGGCGCTCCGACTACGTCACGTTGCATTGCCCCTTGATCGCTGAGACGCGCGGGTTGATCGGCGCGGCGCAGTTGGCGTTGATGAAGCCGACTGCCTTCCTCATCAACATGTCGCGCGGCCCGGTGGTGGTCCAGTCCGCACTCTACGAGGCGTTGGCCAACCACAAGATCGCCGGCGCCGCGCTCGACGTGCTCGAACAGGAGCCGCCCGATCCCAACGATCCGCTGCTGCAACTGGACAACGTGATCATTACCCCGCACGCGTCGAGCGGATCCATCGAGGCCGGCACCCAGTTGCGCCGCCAGGTGGCGCAAAACGTGGTGGATGCGCTGCAAGGCAAGCTGCCGCGTTCGATCGTCAATCGCAAGGCGCTGGGGCTGTAGCAAGACACTATGAGCGCGATAAGCCGGTTCAGGAGTGACATTCAAGCGGGCAAGGTGTTGTTGGGACCAAGTATCGCCTTCACCGATCCACAGGTGACGGCCGCGCTCGCAGATTCAGCCGATTTCATCTGGATCGACCTGGAACACGGCGTTATGAGTCCCGAGGCGCTGATCGGCCACCTGTTGGCCGGCCGCGCCAAGGACAAGCCGGTCATCGTGCGGCTGCCCGGCAGCCACACAAGCCTTATCAAACCGATGCTGGACGCAGGCGTCGAGGGGCTGATCATCCCGCAGGTGCGCGACGCCCAGGAAGTCCGCAGCGTCGTCGGTGACTGCCGCTATCCGCCCGCCGGCCGGCGCGGGTTCGGGCCACGGGTCCCGTCCAACTTCGGCCGGATTGCCATAGCAGACGTCGTGAAATTCGCTAACGAACAACTCTTCGTCGCCGTGATGATCGAGAACGTCGAGGCAGTGGCGAATCTCGACGAAATCCTGGCCGTTCCTGGCCTGGATTCCGTTGTGATCGGCCCGATGGATCTGTCGGCATCGCTGGGCCTGCTGGGACAGGTCGATCATCCGGCCGTGGTCGAGGCGATGGATGTGATCATCGCCAAAGCGCACGCGGCGGGCTTGAGCGTCGGTGTCGGTGTCGGCGATGCCAAACACGCCGCGTTGATGATTCAGCGCGGCGTGCAGTGGGTTCAGATGGGCGGCGACAGCCAATACCTGAGGGGCTACTACGAGCAGATGACCAGCGACGTGCGCGCCAGGCTCGCCGGGCAACCGGGATAGCCTGTCCTGAAAACGACGATGGACAATGGACGATAGACGATGGTAGCCGCCTTTTCACCCGCCTGGCGCCGCGCCCGGCATAGGTATTTGCTCTGAAAATCGCCCAGACGTGCCATCCACGAATGCCACCACAAACGCACGAATAGCCGACGCCTACGGTTGAAACCGTAGTCTGGCAGGACGAAACCCGTTGAAACGGGTTGACGTCAGGACGCCCAGTGCGTTTCAACGCACTTCGGGTGCCAGCCGATGATTGAAATCATCGGCTTTTCTGCATAAACCGTAGTCTGAGTGAAAGGATGTAGTACATGACTCACCCACTTTTCGATATGACCGGCCGGGTAGCTTTGGTATCCGGTGCAGCCCAGAACATGGGTCGCAACTCAGCGCTCGTCCTGGCAGAAGCAGGCGCCGACCTGTTGCTCGCCGACATCAACAGTGCGGGCGTGGAAGATACAGGAGAAAGCATCCGTCGCATGGGCCGCCGCGCACTCGCCTTGACCTGCGACGTTTCAAATGAAGAGCAGATTCGAGCCATGTTCCGCCGGCTGGACGAGGAATACGGGCGGATCGACGTCCTGGTGAATATCCCCGGCGCGGGCTTTCTGAGCCATCCGGAGGACATCTCGGCGGAGCGTTTCATGCAGGTGCTCCAGGGGACCCTGGTCGGCAAGTTCATCTGCTGCCAGGAGGCTAGCCGCCGCATGTTGCCCCAACGCAAAGGCAGCATCATCAACATGTCCTCCATCGGCGGGATTTATGCGCTGGGGCGTGGCAACTTCGCGTACAGCATCGGCCAGGCAGGTGTCATCCAGATGACCCGCGAGTTGAGCGCCGAATGGGGCGACCGTGGCGTGCGTGTCAATGCCATAGCCCCGGCCCAGATAACCAGCCCCGGTTTCGAGGTGCGCATGGATAACACGCCGGGGCTGCGAGAGACTTTCCTGCGGGGCATCTCGCTGGGACGCATGGGTGTGCCGCAGGACATCAAGGGGTTGATCCTCTTCCTCGCCTCTGACGCGTCCAACTTCATCACCGGCTCGGTGTTCCCGCTGGATGGCGGCAACATCGCCCTTGGCGCCAACGGGACCGTCGGGCGGCGCGAGGCCTGAGACGGGGGCGTGTTATGCCGGCAATGACACCCAGGGAACGGATCGTAGCTGCGCTCGACCATCGCTCGCCGGATAGAGTGCCTCTGGATGTTGGCGGCTGCGACGCCAGCTCCATCGTCGCGGCGGCATACGAGCAGCTCAAGGCTCACCTGGGCATTGAAAGCGAGACGGTGTTTCTCAATCGGCGTTCGGGGGTCGTCAAACCCGATGAGGCCGTGTTGCGTCGTCTCGGCGCAGCGACCCGAATCGTGATCCTCGGCCAACCCGATGACATGCCGGAGCGGTGGGAGCCTGACGGCACCGTGATCGACCAGTAATGCCCCAAAAGGATCACTCAAATGACGACTGACATCCTATCCGATCGGCCCGCCGCCAACGACCGGCTCGACGTGCTCACCAGCAACGTGATTCGCGGGCTGGTGATCGATGCGATCGAGCAATACCACGTCGGCCATCCGGGGATGCCGTTGGGTATGGCTCACGTAGCCACCGTCTTGTGGAGCCGCTTCCTCCGCCACAACCCAACCGACCCCACCTGGTCTAACCGCGATCGCTTCGTGCTCTCGGCCGGGCACGGGTCGATGCTGCTCTACAGCCTTTTGCACCTGGCCGGGTACGATCTGCCCCTGGAGCAGCTCATGCTGCACCGGCGGCTGCACAGCCTGACCCCCGGCCATCCCGAGGTCGGAAAGACCCCCGGCGTCGAGACCTCGACCGGGCCGCTGGGCCAGGGCTTTGCCAACGCCGTGGGCATGGCGCTCGCCGAGGCTATGTTGGCGGCAACGTTCAACCGGCCGGGCTATCCTGTGGTGGATCACTTCACCTACTGTGTCTCCAGCGACGGGGACATGGAAGAAGGGATCACCCACGAGGCCGCCTCGCTGGCCGGGCATCTGAAATTGGGCAAGCTGATCTGCCTGTACGATGACAATCACATCACCATCGACGGCCCCACCACCGTCTCCTTCACCGAGAACGTGCAGCAGCGATTCGACGCCTACGGCTGGCACGTCCAGGCCGTGGACGGCCACGATGTGGCGGCCGTCGCTGCTGCGCTGGCCGCGGCCCGGGCTGTCACCGACCGGCCCTCGCTCATCGCCTGCCGCACGATCATCGGCTATGGCAGCCCGCACTTGCAGAACACCAACCGGGCACATGCCACGCCGCTGGGCGCCGAAGAGGCCAGGCTGACCAAACAGGCGTTGGGCTTGCCGGAAGAGGAAACCTACTGGGTGCCCGATGAGATCCGGGAATACTGGCGCGAGCTTTTGACTTACGGCCAGCAACAACAGCAAGCGTGGGACGCCCTGTCTGCCCGTTATGTCGAGGCGTACCCCGACGAGGCACAGACATTCCGCCAGGCCCTCGCCGGTGAGCTGCCCGCCGGCTGGGACGCCGGTCTGCCGGTCTGGACGCCGGGGGAGATGATTTCACCGAAAGGCGCCCTGCAAAAGGCGCTGAATGTCGTCGCGCCGCGGCTGCCGGCGCTGGTGGGTGGCTCGGCCGACCTGACCGACTCCAACCAGACCCGGCCCGCAGACGCCGTAGATGTGTGCCCCGGCGACTTCCGTGGGCGCTACATCCATTACGGCATCCGCGAGCACGCGATGGGCGGCATCATGAACGGATTGGCGCTTCACGGCGGGATCATCCCCTACAGCGGCACCTATCTCGCTTTCTCGGATTACATGCGCGGGGCCGTGCGGTGTGCGGCGTTCATGAAGGCGCCGGTGATTTACGTCTGGACGCACGATTCCGTGAGCGTCGGCCCGGATGGCCCCACCCACCAGCCGGTTGAGCACCTGGCGGCGCTTCGCTCCATCCCCAACCTGGTGGTGTTTCGCCCCGCGGATGCCAACGAGACCGTGGCGGCGTGGCATTACACGTTGACGCACCGCGATCGCCCGGTGGCTTTGCTGTTTGCGCGGCAAGCGCTTCCTGCCCTGCCCGGCACGAAGGGTGAAGCGCTCAGAAACCTGGTTGGTCGCGGCGCCTACGTGATCGCGGACGCGGCCGAAGCCCGGCCGGATGTGATCTTGATCGCCACCGGCTCGGAGGTGGAGGTGGCGCTGGCCGCACGGGACAGGCTGGCGCAGCAGGGCGTCCAGGCGCGCGTGGTGAGCATGCCGAGCTGGGAGCTCTTCCGGGAACAAGACGTCGCGTATCGCGAGCATGTTTTGCCCGCTGCGATCACCGCACGCGTGGCAGTCGAAGCAGGCGTTACCTTCGGGTGGGAACGCTGGGTGGGTCTTTCCGGTGCCATCGTGGGAATTGACCGTTTCGGCGAGTGCGGCCCCGGGTCTGAAGTGCTGGCTTACCTGGGCATCACACCGGAGCACGTGGTGGAAGAGGCGTTGAAGGTACTCGCAGCGAACCGGGCGGCGTGATTGCCATGAGAATGGGAGCCGCTACATGTTAGCCAAAGAAAACCTGCTGCGCGCCATCACGCGGGACAACCCCGACCATGTCCCCATTCGGCGGCTGGATGGGAGCATCCCCGGCATGGTGCGGATCATCTACAAAGACAGCCGGGCGCTTCTCAGGGGCACCGACCGGTGGGGCGTTACCTGGGCGGGCGGCATTGCCGCGGCCAGCGAGTGGGACGCCGAAATCCAGGGCTATCCGGTCAATCATCCGCTCCAAGACCTGTCCGAGCTGGACAGGTATCCGTTCCCCGACCCAAACGAGCTGGGGATCATGGATGGCCTGTTGGACGGCGTGGATCGCCAGCAAGTCCTGATCACCGGCGAGATCTGCTTCCCGGTTCAGGATCGCGGCCACCTGCTGATGGGGCTCGACAACTTTTGCATGGCCGCGGTGGATCAATCCGACCGGGTGCGCGCCCTCCTGCGCCGCATCGCGGATTACCAGATCGGCATCGTGCGCCGGTATCTGGACATGGGAGCCGACATCATCCGAGGGTTGGACGACTACGGCGGGCAAAAGGCGTTGCTGCTCGGTCCCCGGCTGTGGCGCAGGCTGATCAAGCCTGAGCTGGCACGCATCGTCAAGGCTGCCAAGGATGGCGGGGCCTTTTTCTGGCTCCATTCCTGCGGCCATGTCATGGAGATCATCCCGGACTTGATCGAGATCGGCGTCGACGTGCTTGACCCGGTGCAGGTGCTGGCGAACGATCAGGCCGAAGCCAAGCGCCTGTACGGGGACAAAATCTGCTTCATGGGCGGCATAGACACGCAACACCTGCTCTCCCTCGGCAGGCCGGAGGAGATCACCGCCGAGGTGCGGGAGCGCATCCGCCTGCTCGCGCCGGGCGGCGGCTACATTCTGGCCCCCGATACCCTGATCCCCGTCCCGGAGGCCAACTACCGGGCCTATCTGGAGGCAGGGGAACGCTTCGGACGTTACCCTTTGGCGGTTTGATTGTCGAAGGGGCGATAACGATCGTCCATGGTCCATCGTCCATCGTCGATTCAAGGCAGATTTTCAGAGGAGATGGCCATGCCGCACGCAACACCACGGCCTACGAAAATGTCACGCAGAGCGTGAGCGGGTTTACCACTCAAGGTGCGTTGCGGCGAATGACCAGCGAAGCATCCGTCCGCCATGCTCAGGACAGGTCCCAGTGCGGCGCCACGGATTCCCTTCGGCGTAGCTCAGGGCAGGCTTCGCTGGTGTCATGCCATAACGGTGCTCACGGGATTAACCCGCTCACGCGAAGCGTGACAGGCGATAGGCCCATTTTCAAAGGAGGAAGAACGGAATGAGCACCAGCAAGAAAGTCGTAGGGTTTGGCGAGCTGCTGCTGAGATTGAACACGCGTCAATTTCAGCGCTTCAGCCAGGCCAGGGAGTTCGAGGCTTATTACACGGGAGCTGAGGCCAACACCTGTGTCTCCCTGGTCAATTTTGGCGTCGAAGGCTATGTGGTCTCCAAGGTGCCTGCCAGTGACATCGGACAGGCCTGCATCAATTTCCTGAAGGGTCACGGGCTGAACACGGACTACATCCTGCGAGGGGGAGACAGGTTAGGACTGTTCTATCTTGAGACGGGCGCGTCTCAGCGCCCCTCCAAGGTGATCTACGACCGGGCCAACAGCGCCATCACCACCCTGAAAAAGGGAGAGCTGGACTGGAAAACTATCCTCCAGGGTAAGGACTGGCTGCACTTCTCCGGCACCGCCCCGGCGCTGGGGCCCAATATGCCGGAGGTCGTCGAGGAAGCGTGCCAGGTCGCCAGGCAGATGGGCGTTACGGTCAGTTGCGACCTGAATTACCGCAAGAAGCTGTGGTCGCCGGACAAGGCGCAGCGCGTGATGACCGGCTTGATGGCCTATGTGGACGTGCTGCTCTGCAACGAGGAGGATGCCGAGATGGTCTTCGGCATCAAGGCGGAGGGTATCGATGTCCGCAGCGGCCGCCTGGAAGTGGAGAAATACCAGGACGTAGCGCGCCAGTTGTGCGAGCGGTTCGGCTGCAAGTATGTCGCCATCACGCTGCGCGAAAGCCTGTCGGCCACGTTCAACAACTGGTCGGGCGTCTTGTATGACGGCGCGCGCCTGTACCGCAGCCGCAGCTACAACATGTACATCGTCGATCGTGTCGGCGGCGGCGATTCGTTCGGCGGGGGGCTGATCTACGGCCTGCTGACCGGGATGCCCCTGCAGGACGTCATCGAGTTCGCGGCCGCGGCCTCTTGTCTGAAACACTCGATCCCCGGTGACTTCAACCTTGCTTCCCTGGAAGAAGTGAAGGCGCTGATGCAAGGCGACGCGTCGGGCCGGGTTCAACGCTAGAAAAATTAGATCGAATCACAGGAGATCGGACATGAGTTCGGACAAGAAGGCGGTATTCTTCGGCGAGCTGATGATGCGACTCGCCACAAAACGGTATGAGCGGCTGGTGCAGGCCCGCGAACTGGAGGTGGACTACACCGGCGCGGAAGCCAACGTCGGCGTTTCGCTGGTCAACTACGGCTTGCAGAGCTACATCGTCTCCGCCGTCCCGGATTCAACGGTGGGGCAGGCGTGTATCAACACCATGCGCCAGTACGGGCTGAATATAGACTACGTCAAGCGCATGGGCTACCGGCTCGGGATCTACTTTGTGGAGACCGGCGCTGCGCAGCGGCCGTCCCTGTTTCTCTACAACCGCAAAGGCAGCGCGATCACGGAGCTGAAGCGGGGCGATATCGATTGGGACGAGGTCATGCAGGGCAAGGATTGGTTCCACTTTACCGGGATCACGCCCGCGCTGGCCGACAGCGTGGCCGAGCTGACTCAGGACGCCTGCCTGGCTGCCAAGAAACACGGCCTGACCGTGAGTTGCGACCTGAATTTCCGCAGCAAACTGTGGCCCCTGGAAAAAGCTCAGCGGGTCATGACGGGGCTGATGGAGTCGGTGGATGTTCTCTTTACCAACGAGGAAGAGGCCAGCAAGGTCTTCGGCATCAGCGCCAAAGACACGAACATCTCAGCCGGGAAGCTGGACGAAGCGGGCTATGATGACGTTGCCAGGCAACTGCTCGAGCGGTTTCACCTGCGCTATGCCGTGATCACGCTGAGGGAAAGCTTCTCGGCAACGGTCAACAATTGGTCAGGAATGTTCTACGACGGCAAGCAATTCTATCACAGCCGCAAGTATCACATCGACCACATCGTGGACCGGATCGGCGGCGGTGATGCGTTCTCGGGCGGATTCATTTACGGGGTATTGACCGGCATGGATCCCCAGGAAACGGTCGAATTTGCGGCGGCCGCCTCCTGCCTGAAACATACCATCCAGCGTGACTTTAACCTGGTCACGCTGGATGAAGTCAAGGCGCTCATGCGAGGCGAGGGATCAGGCAGGATTCAGCGGTAGACACCCGATACCCCCTCAAATGACCTCAAGATAGTCCCGGTCGGGCAGCGGAGGAAACGGAGCGGCGGGCAACGCCTGGTACCAGTAGGCCACCGAAGCTATGTCGGGCTGAAGGGCCAGGTAACGCCCGCCGCTCCGCCAGCCCAACGCCTGGATGGTCACCCGCAGATCCTGCTCGAAACGGATCGGGTCCACGACGTGCCAGCGGTACATGCCGAACCGCTGCTGCGACTTGTAGAGGCCGTCCGGCCGGATCACCTGGTGCATCCCCAGGAACGGGGTCGTGTATGTCGTGTACTGCCCGTCCACATCCCAGTTAAACGCGCCGCCGAAGTAGTCCTCGGTGCCCGTGCCGCAGATGGTCGGGAACTCGGCATCTCCATCGATGTAGAACTTGATCTCCCCTTCGCCCCACCAACGGCAGTTGGTCACGCCTACGGCGAGATACGTCCCCACATAGTGCCCGGCGCCCCGGATGCCATCCACGATGGTGTAGACGGACTTGTACGGCAGCGGATTCACGCGGCGGAATTGCGCATGGAAATAAAGCGCATCGTCGGGCACGTCCGCCAGGGCGTAGTTGATCTGATAGTATGAGCTGCCCTCCTCATCGCTGAGATTCTGTAGCGTGACGCGACACGCTTTGCGAAACGGCATCGGCCAGAAGCTATTGAAGCCGCGGTTGGGGTTGACCGCCACCGGCAGCGAGCTGACCTGTGCGAAGCTCCCCCACCCCGACGCGAAAAAGTCGCCCACCGGGCACTCCACCGAGGGCTGGGCCTGATCGTCCCAGTAGATGCGGAGGATTGTGAGCCGCCCTTGCTTCACCGCGCTGGTGCCGCTGATCCACATGCTCTGGATGACGCCGGGGCCACGGATGTCGGCCAGGGTGAAGGTTTCTCCCGGATGGATCATGACGGACGGCGAGATCTTCCAGCCGCGACCCAGGTCGCGCGCACAGTTGGCGCCGGTGCCTTCAGCGGCCATTGCGGCTTTGCCCTTCTCGCCTGTGAAGTTCTCGGCGCTGATCGAGCGGGTCTGCGCTTTCGACAGGCGCCACAGGTTGCCAAGACCCATGCTGAGCCCATCAAGTTCGTGCATCGTGCACACGCCTCCAGATTTGCATCTGTCACAGGCAACTATTCAGCCGTCATTGCGAGGAGCGGTGTTGTTTACGCCAGATACATGACGGCACTCGCAGCGACGAAGCAATCTGTCACCTGAGCGCAGAGATTGCTTCGCTGGCGGTGCGCCGTATCACCTGTTGACTCGTTAACCCGCTCGCAATGACGTAGGCTGAGTAGACACCTGGATCTCGAGATACCACTCGTACACGGTGCCGGCCTTGAGCGTCGAGCACTCGCCGCGCACGCGCGCCACATCGAGGCGATCGAAGCTGGCGGTGGCAGGCTCCAGGAAGATGTTGTAGAGGTCCTGCCATCCGCCTTCATTGGGCAGGACGGCGAAGTAGGGCACCTGGCTGACCGGCCAGGCCAACCGCAGCTCGAACCCGCTGCGAGGATAGGTCAGCGTGCACCAACCCTCCGGCATCTCGCCCTTGACAAAGTACTTCACCGCGTCGCGAGCCGTCTTTGGCCGAATCCGGCGCAGATCGCGCGCGCCGCCAGCGGGCAGAACGGTCACCGGCCAGTCGAACTCGTCGCCATAGCGGCCCAGGCTGCCGTTGAACGACAACGCCGTGACGATCTTGCGCACACCGGCCGGCAGGGCCAGCTCCGCGTCTTCTTCCAGGTTGAGCATCGTGTGGGCGGCCCACATGAAGTCGAAGTCGAAGCTCGACAGGTTGGTCAACCGGTAATCGCTGCGCAGGATGCCATCCTCGGGGAAGGAGACCCATTTTTCGAGCCGGTAGGGGAACCGCACCCCGTAGGTTGCGAAATGAAGCCGCCCGTCCGCCTCATCGCACGCCCAGGGGATGCTCCACACCTCGCCGTGATCGGGGATCGGCGTGCCGCGCCAGGGGTAGCCTTCGTAGAAGCACCGGTCGATGCTGGGAAACATCTCGTCGAAGCCCGAGCATTCCCCTTGCGCCACGTAGTCGCCGTCATAGGGCGCCATCCGGTACGTCTCGTTGGGCCGCTGCACCAGCAGCTCCACGCCCGCCGGCTTGTAGACCAGCGAGGCCAGCTTGGCCCCGACGCCGGGCAGGAATTGAGCCGCGATCTGCTCAGACTCCAGCGTGATCGCGGCCTGGTCCTTGTAACGCGACGCGTGGATCCTGGAGCTCATTTCTTGTATACCAGCAGCTCGCCCTGCATCATGAGCCGCGGCTCGACATCGGCCGCGTACTGTTTGCAAGCGTCCATGAATTGCGCCGGATTGCCATTGTGCTCAGCGAACATCCAGAAATGGCATGGGATGGCGAGCCTGGCGTGCGCGTCGTGCGCCAGCTTCGCCGCCTCGACGCCGTCCAGGTTGCCGAACGCGCCGTTGATCGGCGGCAAGATCACATCGATGCCCAGATCGAAGATGTCCTGCCACCGGTCGGGGCGGTATGTGGTGTCACCCACCTGCCACACCTTGATGTCGCCGGAGCGCACGAGCACGCCCAGCGCCTCGGGCGCCAGCGCGCCGTGATCGGCATACACGCCGGTCAGGCTCACGTCGCCGTAGCTCAGCGTCTCGCCTGCATGGATGATGGTATAGCGATCCCCCGGCACGCCCAGCTTCGCAAACTCGGCGCGGCAATCGGGCGCGGCGACGAAGTGGATGCGGGGGTTGCGAGCGAGCACGGGGATGGCATCGCAATCGAAGTGATCGGGGTGCGAATGGGTGCAGAAGACCACATCGGCCTCCACCTCCTCCGGCTCCAGCGGCGGCGGCATGATGCGCCTGAACCCGTACAGCTCGTTGCTCAGCATACGATGAACGCAATCGCTCAGGTAGGCATCGACGTACACGATCGTGCCGCCCGGCGTCTTGTAGACGAACCCGGCCTGGGCGAGCCAGAAAATCGCCAGGCTGCCGGGTTCCACCTGAAGTTCCTTGATCTGCGAGGCGAGCTTGCTGCTCATCATAGGCTTCCCCGGACTTCACGGATCAACGCCAGGATCTCCGCCGTCCTGGACGCCATGGCATCGAAGTTGCCGCTGCTGAGATACTCTTTCTTGATCAGGTCCCCGCCGATGCCGACCGCGGCCACGCCGGCCTTAAACCAGGCGGTCAGGCTCTCCCGGGTCGCCTGCACCCCGCCGGTCGGCATGATGCGCGTCCACGGGCACGGGCCGAGGATGGCCTTGACGAATCCCGGCCCCCCCACCGAATCACCGGGGAATACCTTGACGATCTCCACCCCCAGCTCCTCGGCCTGGGAAATCTCCGTGGCGCTGCCGCAGCCGGGGCTGTAGGAGATCTTGCGCCGGTTGCAGAAGCGAGCGACCTCCGGGTTCAGATAGGGGCCGACGACGAAGTTCGCGCCATAGGCCACGTAGAGCGCGGCGGTCGGCGCATCCAGGATGGAGCCGACGCCCAGGATCATGTTGGGCAGCTCCCGCTGGCAATACCTGGACAGCTCCTTGAATACCTCCGGGGCGAAGTCACCGCGGTTGGTGAACTCCAGCAGCCGGCAGCCGCCGGTTGAGATCGCCCAGGCGACCTTTTTGGTCACCTCGACGTCGCCGTTGTAGAAGACCGGCACCAGGCCGGTGTCGATGATAGTGTTGAGTACTTCGAGCCGGGTGAACTTTGCCATGCTGTCCTCTTGAAACGGTTAGTTTGTAAGCCTCCCGTCAAACTGCTCCGCGCCCTCATTCGCATCCGGCGGGAACTTCACCGGCCGCCGGTCGCGCTGCGAACGATAGACCGCGGTAAAAATCTCGACGGGTTTGCGCCCTTCGCGCCCCGTGACGGCCGGCTCCCGGTCGTCGATGATCGCGTGGAGGAAATCCCGTATCTGCAACTTGTGGTAGTGCGTCATTACGTCAACCGATTGGCAGCGGGCCATGTCCTCTTGCTGCCACGACGCGAGCAATCCCTCCTCGCCGGGCACCGTCCAGATGTCGTTGACCGGCGGCTCAACGGCCGCTGTGATGCCGGAGATGAACGGCGAGCCGCCATCGGTCTGCACACCGACCGAAGCTCCTGTCTCGCCATGCACGTGGATCTTGCCGTAGAAGCCGGGCTTCTGCGAATTGCTCAAGAGGATGGTGCCGAGCGCCCCGTTCTTGAACCGCAGGACGGCAATGGCGGTGTCTTCTACCTCAACGTACGGATGGTTGAGGTTGCCCCAATAGCCGAAAAGCTCATCGATCGGCCCCATCAGCCACTGGAAAAGGTCAATCTGGTGGGTGGTCTGGGTGAGCATGACGCCGCCGCCCTCGGTGGCCCACTTCCCACGCCAGGGATCGGAACGATAGTATGCCTCGTCGCGCCAACCCAGCACGGTCACCGTGCCAAGCACCGGCGCGCCGATCTTGCCGTCCAGGATGGCCTGCCGGACCCGCAGCACCGGCTCGTAGAAACGGCGCTGGCTGATCGCACCGAGCTTGATCCCAGCCGCATCCGCGGCCTGGATCATCCGGTCGCAGCCCTTCAAGTCAACCGCCATCGGCTTTTCGACGAGGATATGAAGGCCCGCCTCAGCGCAGGCCACCGTCAGATCCGGATGGCTCGGATGCGGCGTGCAAATCGAGACCATCTGGAGGCCGGGATGAGCCAGCATCGCCTCCAGATCGCTGTACGGCTTGACGCCGTAGCCCTCGGCGAACGCGGCGGCCCTGGCAGCGACCGGGTCGTAGACTGCGAGAAAACGCGACTCATCCAGCGAAGCCAACGCCTGCGCGTGGGTATGCCCCACCTTGCCGCAACCAATCAGCGCAGTGCCTACCTGACTTAACGATCTTCTTCGTCTATCGTCCATTGTCTATCGTCCGTTGTCTATCGTCCAGGGGATGTATCCGGCGGAAGTCTGAATAGGGTCAAGGAAGTGGTAACGATTGACGGTTAACATTATAGTTCCGGTCAGGTGGCTTTGTCAAACAACCAGGTGTGGTATACTGGAGATCGAATTATCTGGAGGTCGAAAAACATGCAGCGCCACATCGTGGTACTGATCATCGGCTTTGGCGTGGCTGCCGGCCTGGCAGCCTGCCTGCCCGCCCGGATCCCGACGCCTCAACCCACGAGCGGCGTCGTTGCGACGGCAACGGCTTCCGCCGTGAGCGTGACGGCGACCTTCGCGGCTCCCACCGTCGTACCCTCACCGACGCTGAGCGACACGCCCTCTCCGACGCTGCCCCCCAGCCCGACGCCATCCCCTGTTCCGACGCAGACACCCACTTTGACGGCTACCGCGAGCCCGACGGTGTACCTCACTCCTACCTCAACGCCGTCGCCAACTCTTCTTCCGCAGGAGGAAATCGCCGTGGTACGCGTCGCTGCCAACGTGCGAGGCGGGCCGGACACCACCTACCCGGTCCTCACCGCGGTCCGGCAGGGAGCGCGCCTGGTGGTGATCGGCCGCAACAGCGACGCGTCCTGGCTGGAGATCGTGCTGCCGTCCGGCAGGTCGGGCTGGATCATCGCCGGTGCCGCGCAGGTCGAAATCTCAGCCGCGCCGACCTTGACTCCCACGCCGACAGTGGACGTCTCTGCACCTGCCAGCCCCACGGCGACGGTTATTGCGACGGGAAGCCTTCAGATCGAGGCCTCCAACGCACGCTACGAATGCGTGAACGCCGAGTGGCAGTCCACGACGAACAACGGGGACACATATCGCCTCTGGGGATATCGTCGCTTCAAGGTGAACGTGTTCATTCAGAATAACAGTGGCGATACTTTGACCGCACCGTGGGCGCCTCATCGATGGATCATCACGGATAGCCGGCAGGAGAGCACATCGGACCTGACCTGGAGGGCATCCGGTGACAATGCGGCGCCCGATCATCAACCGGACATTCAGCCGGGTCAACGCATCGGCTGGACGTTCATCGCTTTCCCGATCGACCGCGAGCAATGGGTCGAGGCGGTTGAGTTCATCCTGCAAGGACATACCTATCGGCTTGAGTTGAGCCCAGATCGACCGGGCGGCACTTCTAACTACACGGATTGCGGCGCCCCCAGCCCGCACCCAGATCAGCCGACGCCGACGCCCCGGCCTTGAGAGATTCTTTTTCCGATGTGGAGTGACAACCCCAGGCTGCGGGGAAGGAACATCTAACCGGCAAACCCGTTCAAGGGCTTGCCGTGGGGTAAGGCGTCAGGCGGTTGTTCGGCCACGGGGGATTGGGTTGGCTCAACGTGTAGTCGGTGATGTACCCAATCATCTCACCGAAGTAGCATGGCTTCAACGACACCAGGTAGCGAATTCTTTCGGTGTTGGTTGTTCCTTCACACAGGTACACGGTCACGCCCTTTTTCAGCGAGCTGATCATAGCCACCTGTAAGCCGGTCGGCTGCTCATACACGGCGGTGAAGTCAAACAAGGTGAGTGCCGTGTATTGCTGCGGCGCGGGTGTCTCGGTAAGAGTCACCGATGGCGTCGGAGTCGGCGCTACTTCAGTGGGGGTGACCGTGGATGTCCGGGTAGGCGTAGGGCTCCATGCCGTGGGGGTCGCAGTGGGAGTTCCGGTCGGCAGCTTCGCCAGGGCGGTGGGGCTGGCAGATGGCGACGGCATCGGTGACACGGTGGGAGTGATCGTGGGCCGCGGGGTTGGAGAAGCAGTCGCGCTCGCGGCCGGCAAGACGAGCGCTGCCTCGGCAACGGTGGGCGTGGGACCGACGCACGTCCTGGAAACGCGCACGCATACCAGGCCCCTGGCTGAAGCCACAGCATACAGAGCGGCGACAACAAGCACGAGCAGCACAAACGCGCCGGCTCCAAAGGCGAACGGCCTCCATCCCACCGGATTACGCGGGGGCGCGCTCGAGGGCTTCTCCGCGCCAGGCCCAGGCGGGTTCGGGGCCAGGGCGCTATCATCCACCGGATATGCCTCGGCAGCATGTCGTTCTTGCTCAGCGCCCTGCTCTAGCTGGAGGAGTTCATCTCGAAGTGCGCGCAGTTTCTCATCACGTGGAGCTTGTTCAGCCACAGTCTCTGCTTATTCTCCAGTAGGACCTCAGGGCTCGTCCACATTGAAGTTGAGCGGCAAAATCACCAAAGGCACGCCTTTGGGGTTCCAGGCAGTGAGCCATCGAATATCCTCTGGCATGAGTCTGATGCAGCCATGTGAGGCAGGAAAATTGCCCAATGCATCCAGCCCTTCATACACTTTTTCGCCGTTCACCAACCGGTAGGGCGCCCCGTGGATCAGGATGCTGCCCAAACTTTCGTAGAGATACCAGGCGTCATCGGCGTAAGTGCCGAAGCCTGAGATCGTGCCGATGTAGCGACCCACCGGGCCCTGCCAGGGAGGCGTGATATAGCCTTCCGGTCCCCCTCCCGTGCTCATCGGCAACTTGCGAATCGGCTGGCTGGGATCCCAAACGATCATTTGCTGCGCGTGCTGGTCGGCCACCAGGAAGCGTTTCTTGGGGTCTAGTCCGTACGCCGCCACGACCCTGGTAAGCCCTTCCGTCAACTGCGGAGGGGCAGGCGTCGGTGATGCGGTTGCTGTCGGTGACGCAGTCATCGTCGGCGTCGCGGTCGGGCGGACCGTCCAGGTTGCGGTGGGAGTTGCCGTGCTCGGCTGGCTGAGAGCCGCGGACGTTTCCGTCGCAGAGGGCGTCGAAGTCGCGGCCGGTGATGTAGGCGACGCCTCTGTCGCCGTGCTCGTGGCAACCGGCATCGCGGTGGGCGTCTCCGTCAGAGCAGTCACCCCGGCCCCCAGACCATCGCTCAAAGACAGACTGCGCTTGGAAACGGTTTCATCGGCGCGTATGATCGCCCTTGTCACCGGCAACAACAGGGCCACCCCTACGAAAAGCGCCGCAAAGAATAGATAACGCCGCCGCCTGGTCTTCTGGAGTCTACGGTCGATTTCGGTAAGCAGCGAACGGGGTTCGTCAGCGCCCTCATCCAGCCTGGCCCATTCGCTGTAGAAAGTGCGTGCTTGCTGCAAGTGCCCGGCATTGAGCTCGCGATTGCCCAAGAGATGGCACGTCTGGGCAAGACCAGCGCGAGCAGCCTCAATGCCTGGAACGTCGCCACCTTCCTCTAAGATCGCACGAAAGCACTGCTCAGCCGTACTGAGATCACCGCTCTGGAGAGCGGCCTGACCCCGTTCGAGCGCAGCATTTCGCTGACTGATGGCTTGCTGGCGTTGCGCCTCCAACTCCAGAGCGCGAAGTTCATCTCGCCATAATTGCAGCCGTTGTTCGCGCAGGTTTCGGTCAGCCACGTCGCTTGCTCCACCGTCCAAAAGATTACGAGGAAGCTATCTCCGCTTCGATCACCGAGGCAGTGAAATCCGCCGGCGGTTCGATGACGGCCGAAACGAGGTCAGGGAAGCGCTCTTGTCGCTGAATAAGCTTTCTGAGCATATCGGCCGCGCCTGCGCTGTTATTCTGAGCTTTGAGCTGATCCTTCAAACGCCTGTCCGTGATCATCCCGGTGACTTCCTCGCGCAACGTCTGGGCATAGAAAACCGCCCGACGACGTTCGTCCAGAAGCTGTTCGCCCCACAAGGGCGGCAGCAGCTCGCCCGGGCGTATGCGCAGCATGATCTCCGCCTCGGCGAGGTGGGCCGCGGCTGCCTCATCCTCCAGGCGTAAGACCATATCAACGCCCTGTTGCAGATGGTGCACGTACTGCAACCAGCGCACCGGCTCCTCCAGGGATGGGGTATTGGCTATGGACGCGAAGGACGCATGCGCCGTTGCAAAATCCCGCTCATGCAGCCCTTGCCACCCGGCCGCCATCGCTTCACGCAACTTCGGGGCCAATGCCTGTGCCGCTTGCAGGCGGGCGTCTGCTTCTATCCAACGTTCCCCTGTCGCGCCCCCTTCCCGGCCGGCGGCAAGACAACGCTCGGCCTTATCCAGGTCGAACTGGCTCAACGCGGCCAGGGTCTCAGCGAACAGCGCATCCGCATCTTCCGGCGATAGGCCGGCTTCCTGGGCGATCTCGACCTCAGAAAGGCCCACGCCTGGCGGGAAAGCCTCTTTTCCCAGGTCACGGCCATCTTGCGCCCGTTTGACATCCTCGTTGAGCTTCACAACCAGGAAGTCCAGCACCGGCCACTCGCCGCTCGCGGTGACCTCTTCGAGCTCGTGGCCGATCGCCTCCGCGCGGCGGAAATCATTGCGGCGCAGAGCTTCGTAGCCCTCGGCCAGCCGGCGCCGCAAACGCGCCTCTTCCAGCTCACCCGCCAATGCCTTGAGCGTCCGGGCCTTGTCCTCGGCCGGCCCTGGCTCTGCGCCGAGGGCCTCCCGCAGGTTGCTCTGGAGCGCCGCAATGCTGGCCGTGCTCGCCACCTGGCCTTGCAAGGTTTCATGGGCCTGCTCGACAATCCAATCGGCCCATTGATCCACTGCGGCTTGTCGCAAGGGCGTGATCTTCGTTTGCGCTTCAGTCGGATCCAGATGCACGGCCAAATCGGTATAGTTCCGAAGAGTCGTCTGATAATCACGCCGGCCCAGCGCGTCCTCAGCGGCATGGCACATCGCGTCCCAGTAGCGCGTTTCCAATTCTCGTAACTGATCTTCGGCAGCGGCCAGTTGCGGATGATGCGGATTCCGATCCCATGCCATGTGAAGCTCGGCTCGCGCCTCGATGAAGTGTTTCGCCGCGGCCAGGTTGAGCGCCCGCGTCAGTGCCATGCCAGCTTCCCGCTCGGCTGTAAGGCGCACAGGGAGTTCCTGTGCTTCCATCATGTCGGGGTGCATGGCCGAAGCGCGTTGCACCAGTTCGAGGGCAGTATCATACTGGGCGAGTTGGTGAAGCTCTTTCGCCCGCTCGATGAGGGCATTTGCCTGGCCTGCTCGGTCCAACTGCTCCCAGAGCTCCCTGGCTTCCGGGTGCTCTGGGGCCAGCGCGAAGACCTCGGTCAAGTCCCGCAAAACGTCTTCGAGCCGGTTCTTGCGCAAAGCACTGCGCGAGCTCCGCAGCAAAGCTGCGACCTGCTTGCGTTGCGCTTCTTGCGCTTGCTGTAGGCGCGCCATTTCTTCAGCGCGAGCTTTCTCTTCGGCAACGCGCCGTTGCTCATCGTTCTCGATCCGCGTCAGATGCTCCTGAGCCTCCGCGCGCACAGTGCCGGCTGGCGGACAATCCGCGGTGAGTTCCAACACCTTTTGCAGGTGCATGCTGACCTCATGGGCGTCGGTGCCCAGCAACGCCCGGGCCTCCACGAGCAACATGCCCGCACGCGCGGTCTCCCGGTACGCATGCACCGTCTCCTCCGGCATGCCCAGTTGCCGCGCTACAGCCAGATGATCATGAGCAGCCTTGAAGTCGCCTTGATCGAGCGCGATACGAGCCTCATCCCAGGCCTCTCGCATCCGTCGCTGCTGTTCCGCCACCGGACGCAGGCGTTCGATCTCGGCTTTCAATGCCTCGAGCTCCTGCCCCCGGGCGGATTGTGCGGCGCGTTCAAGTGCCGCCAGTTGTTGTTGAAACTCCCTGTTCGCGGCTGCTTCGGCCGCCGTCTGACGGGCATACCCGACATTGGCAAGCTGTGCCAGCAGGGCTTGAGCATTTGCCACGGTCTCATCGAGGTTCTGGAGTAGCGCCTCCGCGTCGGGGCCATCCAGTTGCAGCGCGCTGGGACGAACGGCATCGAGATCGACGAGAACCTGTTGGGCCTCGGCGGTGGTGTAACAGGCATCCAGGCTCATCCTGGCCCGATCCAGCGCCTCACGCACTCTCGCCTGGGTGGCGGCCCTCAGGTCGGCCTTGACAGTACTGTGCAAGAGCTGCCACTCTTGCCATTCGGACTTGGCGCGCTCCGCACGGTCGAGCAATCTGATCTGGGCCAGCTTCGATGAAGCTTCCTGCAACTGGCCAGCTTCGTAGCTGGCGCGCGCCTGGAGGATCAAGGCGGTCAGTTCATCCGCCAGCGCCTGCAGATCCAATAACGTGCGACGCAGAGCCTCAGCCTCGTGTCGCAGTACGGCCAGGTCGCCGTCTTCCCGAATGACCTCGGGAAAATCTCGCTCGACGTGTTGCCAAAGGGTGGCGGTTGTGCTCTCAACCGCATCGAGTGCACCCAGGGCCTGCGCGAACGCGCCTTGATCCTGTAGCTCGCGTGCGCGCGCAATCTGAACGCGCACGGAATTGCGCAGCAATTGCTGGATGTGCTGCCGGGCTTCATCGGCCTGTTCCAGAAATGCCATGGCGGCCGGATGGCGATCGATCGCTTGTCGGGCGATCGCGTAAGCCTGTTCGTATTCGCCCAGCGCGATCTGCGCAAAGATGAAGCTTTCATAGGCCTGCTGGCTGGCAAGATCCAGCCATTTCCTGGCTGTCGGCAGGACGTAGTTCTGCACAAGGCGGCTGTCGAGCGCGGCCTGCGCGAGGGTATCACAAAGGCGAGCGCCTGTTTCTTGCGGCTGATCACGATACAACAGTGCATTTGCCAGACCCAACAGCGCGTTGAGAGCGCCGCGCACCTGCGTTGAAAGCCCGCTGTCGTCATTCGCGGCCGCCTGCAACAGATCGTACAGGGCGGGCAGACGCCGGTCACGAGGCATCTCGGATTCTGCCACCATGCCATCCCGAAAGAGCTCTTCAATGCGAGTCCAGAGAGCGATCCGCCTCTGAAGCCCGCGGCGCTCGGTCGCCGTTTCATCGGCGATCAACTGAAGCCCTTCGACCTCGGTCAGGCACGCCTGCGCCTCGCCCCAACCGCCGGCCTGGATGTGGTTGTTGGCGGCATCCAACAGGGACCTGGCTTGCTGCCTGGCCTCGCTGGTCGCGTCACACAACAAACGATCGCGCAAGGGAACCAATACGGACTCGTCGGGCCAACGATCCACCGCGCCTGCCAACCGGTCGAGCGCCTCGATTGTACGCCCTGCTCGTACCTCATCAATGGCGTCTTGCAACACCTGGCAACGCGACGCGAGATCATCTACCGTGGCTTGCAGGCTGTTCCAGACCGAAGGCAGCGGATCGGCATTATCCGGCGGACCGGCAAGCGCGGCCCGAGCGGACGCCAGCAGCCCTTGCACCTCCGCCCAGCGGGAAGCCAGCTCGGCCAGCGGGCTGCTCGCTACATCGGCGGCTGTCGCCCGGTAACGTTCCTGCGCGCTGGCGAGGGCCTCCGATGCAGTTTGCAGGATGGACTCGATGGCCGACGCGGTGCGCTGCCAAGTCTCCTGGCGCTGGCTCAATTCGGCGGCCGGCAGATCCCCCAGGACGGTGCGAGCCGCCTGCAACTGACCTGCCGCCGCGCCCCATTCGCCGCGCTGGCGCAGGCTTTCGGCGTCGCCCATCAGGGCCTCGGCCTGGGTGAGCCGTTCCAGGCGGTCCCGGGCAAGCTGAAGGCGGGCTTCGATATCGGGCAGGCAATCGGGTGCTGGCTGCGCATCTTGTTGTGCGCTTTGAAGAAGCTCGACCAGTTGCACATATCCGGCCGCAGTGGGCAAAGGCGCGTGGTCCAGTTGGCGCTGCAGCGAGTCGGCCTCGGCCAGCCAGGCCGCGACCTGTTGCCTGGCGGCGCTCTTACGCATTAAAGCCGTGGCCTGGGCGCGCTGTTCCGCCGTGGTCTCTGACTCCGTCAGACTCAGCACCTGCTGGCACCACTCGATCGCTGGAGCGTCGTCGCCTGCCGCGGACGCCTGTTCGGCAACTTCCAGGAGCGTGCCAACCAGAAGATCCGCAAGCCCTGGCGTGCCGGGCCAACGCGTGTAGACCTCGTTGAGCAGTTGCAAGCGGCGGACACCATCGCTGGCGGTCCGGGCTTCGTCCAACAGGCTCTTGATTTCCCGTTGGCGGCTCTCGGCCTGTCGCAAGCCACTGAGCAGGGTCTGCGCCAGGTCTTCGTCCGTCTGCTCGACAAGCTGCAATCCCTGCTGAAAATCTTGCTGAGCGCGGTCATAGGCGCCCTGGGCGAGCGACTGTTGTCCCTTGGTCAATAAATCCCGCGCGTTGGCGATCGCGGCGATCGCGGCGTCGACCTGCGTCTGAATGGCATCCAGCACCGCGGCGACGTCATCAAAATCATGCTCGCGCACGTGGCGAGCTTCCGTGAGGCTGGCACGGGCCGCCATCAACGTCTGGCGCGCAGCATCCCAATGCCGTCCGCGCTGTTCGTTTTGCGCCTGTCCAGCGCTGATCGCGATCTGGAGCAGGGCGGCCACTTCGTCTCGCGCCGCCCTGACTGGCATCACATCCGGTGATCCTTCAAGTGCTGATTGGAAGGCCTGATCTGCGCTCTCAAAGGCGACAACTGCAGCATCGAAGTTGCCCGTCTGGATCGCCTGACGTCCCGCTTCGCTCTGATCCAGTCCGAAGTCCAGATACACCTTCACCCAGAGGCGCATGGTATCGGGGTTCTGAGGCCAGATTTGCCGCATCCGACGCAGGACATCCACCGCTGCCTGGAAATCCCCCTGCTCCAGCTTCTGGTTGGCCTGGGATAATTGTGCCTGAAGATGGTCCCACTGCCGGTTCACCCGGCTCTGCCAGAGGACGACTTCGGGATGCCCCGGATACTGGCGCTGAAGCGCCTCCACGAGACGGTAAGCGAGACGGAAATCCTGCAACACAAAGAATCTGCGGACGTCATCGATTTGGGAAGGAAGGGATTTCGTGCCCCACAGTAGATCCCGTTTTTCGACCGCCTTTGAACCCATTTCCTGGGCGCCGAGGTCGGCAAGCTCTGCCAACGCGCTGTCCAGGGCGTTCAGTGCCTCCTCGACAGCGCCGGCCTTTTCCAGCTCACCAACTCGGTCAAGCACTTGGCTGACATGCTCTGCTGCCTGGCTGCCAGCGAGCGCTTCATCCCGCAGCCGATCTATCTCGGGATAGTAGTTGAAGAGACGAGCATCGGCACTTCGTGACCGCGCCCGCTCACAAGCGGCGACGACCTGATCAAAACGCTCGGCCTTGAGGGCCTTGCGGGCACGGGCCAGATCGGCCTCGACTTGTGCCTCGGGGGCCTTAGGCTCGCCAGTTCGTCGACTACTGTTGGTTTCGCTCATCTCATTCTTCCCCTCAAAGACGTAATCAGGTCCAAAGTGCGCGTTTCCGCCAGCTTGACCTCAGAGGTTACCAACGTGGATTGATCTAGACCATCGTGTCTCGCAGGCCGTGGATAAACTCGACGGCCAAGAGGTATCTATATTTCGAGACGGGCTAATCATAACACAGTCGGTTGGGGTGAACAAGCTGCGGAAATGAGGATTGCAGGAAGGACAGGTGCATCGATGCGTTGCTTTCGCAGCCGAACCTGCGCCCTTCAGTCAGGGGAGGCGCTCAGGGTGGAGACCTGGGCACAGCCGAAGGGAGTGATGAGCCGGGTGTCGTTCAACGGCCTTCCTCCCCCCACGAAGAGCGCACCCCCTCCGGCTGGCAATATCAGGACAATAAGTCCAGCATCGAAACAAGTCACCGGTCTGATTTCTGCCCCCTCAGATCCGGTAAAGTGCGAGCAGCCCTCTCACTTGAGCTCGGGAAAAGCAATCACAGGAGGCGTGCCAGAAAACTGAAGCACACTGGCTGTTACCCAGCGTTCCGAGGCACCTGCCAACCGAATCCATTCCCCGGTTGAATCACGACCGGCAATGGTCACCACCGTCCCTTGCCGCACAACACCCACGACACCGAAGGCCAGGCCAGGCCCCGAGCGCACGTTAATCATCATTACTTTGCTAACCACCGTCGCCGTGATGACAGGAGCAGAGACAACCTCGGCGGCGGATGCAGAAGCCGATACGACCGGCGCGGGTGCGGTACGGGGGGCGGGCGGAGGCGGGATTTGAGCAGCTATCGGCACCTCGCCGGTCACCTGGATCACCGAAGCCGATACCCAACTTTCCTTGTTTCCTGCCAATCGGAACCAGTCACTTGCCTCAGTCCGCGCTGTCACCGGGTAGGTCGTCCCGTTAGCGGCCAACGCCACCACCTCATACTCCATACCCGGACCTGAGCGAATGTTAACGTTGTCGCCGTTCACCACCGCGAAAGGTGTGGGCACAGCCGTCGCCGGACTCGGTTCCACAGTCACCGGTGGCATCTCTGTCGGCGTCGGCGGCTGAGGTGTCGGTAAGACAGGCACAGCGGTCGCGACAGGCGGTGCAGCAGTAGCTGAAGGCTGAGGTAACGACTGCTCCGGGGTAGGAGCATCCGTCGGCATCGGCGAAGGTGTGGGCTTGTCTGCCGCAACCGGCAGGGAAGCAGATGTGGGCGTAGCAACAGACATCGTGATCACTTGAGGGGCGGCTGCCGATGGCTGCGCGGCCGGGTTCGGCGCGGCCGTAGGTGCCGGGACAACCGCGGCAACAGATTCTCCGGCGTTACCGGATGCCGCCGCCGTGACATTAATATCTTTCTGCACCGGCGTCAGCGCCGCGGACGTCCCTCCACTCGCGCCATTGGGCACGGTTTGCGCCAGGTTGCCTTTGGCGCGCGTCGGTTGAGACTCGAAGATGGCCACATTTCCTGTCACTTCTAGCAGGCTTGCCGCGATCCATCGCTCCGTGGCGCCCGCTAGCCGGATCCAATCGCCCGCCTTGTTACGTCCGCTCACAGCATAGACCGCCCCGACACGTGCTGCTTCGACAACCCTGTAGGAAGCTCCTGGTCCGGAACGGACATTGACGCTTTTGGTCGCCTTGACGACCGCGAAAGGCGTCGCCGTTTTCGTGGGTGGAATCGAAGTCGGAGCGAATGTCGGCGCCGGGGTCGGCGTGGGCGACGTGTCTGCGGTCGGTGCTGCCGTGGGAGATGGCAAAGCGGCGGTTGTTGGCTCAAACGAAACGGACACTGCTGCCACCGCAGTCGGTTGAGGAATCAATGCGACCTCTGCTGGTGTAGGCTGGGATGACTCGGCCAGGGCCAAGTCGGCCGGCTGCAAGAGGTAGCTGAGTCGCGCCTGCTGCACGCTGAACGTCTGCTCAGCCTGCTGTAGCAGCACAGCGGCGACCTGATTGGCGCGCAACATGGCTGGTCTTCCCAGTGCCCACACGCCCACCGTAAAGAACACCAAGAGGGTGGCAAAGCTTAACGCTTGACGAAAGCCAAATCGCCGGTCCTCGCATCCGCAATAGGGGCACACGGTCAGACCCACCCACCTGAGCTTGCCACAATACGCGCAACGTTTCTGGGTGCGGCGTTCAATAAGGGTGCTGCCGCAATGATTACAGACCGTCTGTCCCGGGTGCAGTCGAGATCCACAGCTCTTACAGGACATTGGTGAGTCCTCCTCCTCAATTCCCTAGAAAGCGGCCTTCGACCTGCTTCCCAGTTAGTAGGGGGGCCACGATGGCTCCCTTTGCAGTAGTAGACGTTTCAATCATGCCGATAGTTATTGGGTGCGAGGATAAGTCGTGCCAAATCGCTGAGCGTAGAGACCCGACGAACCTCGCCGTGATAGACAAGCGCTTCCTGGGTGGTGGGATCCAGGGCAATGAACGCAGTATCGGGCAAGCGATCAAGCCATACCTGCCAGATCAAAGGTTTCGCTGCGCCAGTATAGAGAATCACATCAGGCTGAAGGCGAGCAAGCGTATCGGGATCAGGCAGATCGCCGATGCAGGAATTGGGGACAGGTATCAACTCAATTCCTGCCTGCCTTTGCAGCGCAGCGTTCACACTGTCAAGCAGCACCGATCGACCGATGATAAGGACCCTTTGTAGGCGGGGCAGCATAACACCCTTCCTCGTTTAGCCTCCGATCGAGGTCAAAAAACGCGCTCATCCTGAGTGAGACAGGTTCATTGTCGCAGAAAAGGGACTACGTGTCACTACCTATAGGGATACGGAAAAGTACAGAGTTGGCCAGTCTAAGGACAGTATTTTAGTGACATTTAGTGGGAATTACTTAGGGGAGACTAAGGGGAAAGTACTAAGGACGTTCAGAAGCATCGGACAGTGGCGCCAGACCGATTTGCGTGGCATACGCGATCGCCTGGGACCTGCCGGGTAGATTGAGCAGGGTCAGGATGCGCTCGACATGGTACTTGATAGCCGATTCGCTCATGCTCAGGTCATTGGCTACCTGTTTATACACCATGCCTTGTGCAAGCCGGCGAAGGACTTCCACCTGCACTGTTGAGAGTCCCGCGCTGTGCAATGTCTGTTCCGCAGAGACAGGTTGGTCCACAGTCTGCGCCATCCGCACGGTCATCGCCCCGATCAGTTCTGGAGCGAGGGGAATCTGACCAGCGGTGAGCGCGACCAAAGCACGGAGGATCTCTTCTGTGGGCTGGGTCTTCAGGAGATAGCCATTGGCACCGGCAGCAAGGGAATCTGTCAAGGCGCGCTCGTCGGTAGCCATGGTCAACATCACCACTCGGGTTTGTGGCAGCCTGGATTTGATCTGTCGCACGGCTTCCGGCCCGGCCAGCCGCGGCATACGGACATCCATCAACACGAGGTTTGGCCCCAACTCCTCGGCTAACCGCACACCCTCTTCGCCGTCCTCCGCCACGCCCACCACCTGCATACCTCGGCTCTGCAAAAGATCCTGGAGACCCTCCAGAAACAGCGGATGATCATCCACCAGGAGCACCTTCCAACCCTGCAACTGCTCCTGGACCAGGTCGGGTTTGGGCCGGAGGAAAGTCACGATCACCTGGTTGCCCTGGCCAGGTGCGCTGAGAATTCGCAGCGTCGCGCCGGCCTCGGCCGCGCGTTGGCGGATGGAGTCCAAACCTGACGTTCCCTTGGATGCCGCCTCTTGAGGTTCAAATTCGACACCATCGTCGGTGATGATCATCTGGATGGCTTCGGGGGTCTGGGCGAAAATCACCTGGGCCGAACTGGCCGCGGCGTGCTTATGCACGTTCGTGAGAGTTTCTTGAAGGATTTGCAGCAGCGGAATCAACACCGGACCGGGCAACAACGTGTCGATGCCTTCCTCTGGAAGCGTGGCCTGGATATGCAGGCCGCTCAGGGCTTCGAACCGTTCGAGGTATTGCCGGAGAGCGCCCGTGAAATCGAGCGTGCTCACCTCGCTTGCTTGCTGCTCCAGCACGAAACGACGAATGTCGAGGTTGGCCTCCGCCGCCGCCAGGCGCAAGGCATCGACCCGGGCCAAAGCTGCCGCGTATTCCCCTTGCTGGATCAGGTTATGGATCACCTCAGCATTCGTGCTGACGTAACTCAACACGTGGCCCAGGTTGTCCTGCAATTCCTGGGCTATCTGCCCTCGCAACTGTAGCACAGCCTTAGTGCGCTCATCTTGCAGCATCTGCGCTTCAGCCTGGCGTAGGGCAGTGATGTCACGCCAGACGACTTCGCGTCCTCGATAGGCGCCCGAAGCATCCTGTAACGGCGTCACAGTCACGTCGAGGTGTTTGGGCGGCGTTACATCCAGGCTCAATTCGACGCGGCAGGTCTGGTTCGATCCGCAATCCTGAATGGCCGCGATCACTTCGGGGAAAACCTCTTTGGCCGCGCAGCCGATCAGTTGTCCTTGCATCCGCGCCAACGACTTTGCAGCCGGGTTGAGATCTATCACGTGGCCCTCAGGGCTCAGCACCAGCACGCCCTCGGTCATGTGCTCGATGAGCACCTCGCGGTAGAAGGGTCGCAGATCGATCAACTGCAAGCGCGAGATGCCCCACAGCAACAGCAGACCGGTAAACCCGAAGGCAAACGCGGTTTGATCAACGCCCTGTAAAGGGTTAAAAGGGGTAAGGTAGAGTATATTCGCTGCTATCGGTAATAGCGAGGCAAAAATCAGCACCAAAGCCTGCTGACGGTAAATCGCCCGCAGATGCCAGACGGCGCGTAAAAACACGACAACAGCGGCGGTAAGCAGGATATACGAATAAGTCGCGACGAAGAAGAAATACGGGCCGTGGATATAGGTCGAAGCGAACGTCACAGGATCGACGGTGATACTTGTCCAGATCAGGCGATGCCAGGAATCTGTCATCGCCAGCGGGAGTGCGATCAGGCCGGGCATCCATAAGGCGGCCACCCGCCATTTACTTCTCAGCCAGGCTTCCTGGTGTGAAAAGTACAAGGCAAAAGTCAGCAGCAACGGTGGCCCAGGCATCCGGCCAAAATAGGCAAAAACCAGCCAAAACTGCTTGACGGATGGGTCGTGTGCCAGGATCTCCAGGGCATCACCCCAGCCCCACACTGCGTTAGCAAGCATGAGCAGCGCCAGGTAGCGCCAAATCGGTTGGCTCCACCGTCTGCCGGCCAAAAAAGCTACCGTCAAAGAGAGGAGACTGCCGGCGATAAATAAGATCGCGACAACCTGTCGCGCGAGCAGGATGAAGGATGTGGACATGGCAAAATCACAACGTCGTCGGTCTGATGGGACAAGGTGCCTCTATGATAACATTGGAATCCGGCCTTGTCACATTAGTCACCTTCGTTAACCGCATCGGATGCCCTCTGGGTTATGAACAGGCAGCCAGACCGTGAACGTGCTGCCCACTCCCACCTGGCTTTGAAAGGTGATCTTTCCGCCGTGGCGACTGACGATCTCCTTGCAGATCGCCAATCCCAGGCCGGTGCCGGGAATGTCGCTCTTGCGACCTGCGGCCCCGCGGAAGAACCGCTCGAAAAGCCGGGCCTGTTCTTCCTTCGCGATCCCCGGGCCGGTATCCTCGACCGAAAACGTAACCCAGTATTGCGGTTGAAAAGGCTGCCTGGTCGATCCGTCTCCCCGCTCCGGGGTATCTATGCCTCGGCCGGAACTCCGCAGAGCAGTTCTTAGCCTGATAACCCCCCCGCGCGGGGTGTAGCGGATGGCATTAGTCGTCAGTTTCGCCAGCGCCTGGGACAACATTCGCTGATCCCCCTGAACCTCCGGCAACACAGGCGCCAGATCGACCTCAAGAGTCAGGCCGCGCTCGACAAAAGGTGTGCGATCCTCCGCTTGACCCGCCACGATCTCGTTGACATTTACTGCCGCCATAACTGGTTGAACTTTACCCGTATCTATGCGCGAAAGGTCCAGCAAATCCTCGATTAGTTGGGCAAACAGGTCGATCTCACGATTGATGACCGCCATATAGTGCGCCCGTTTCTCGGGCTTTCCACGCTCCAGCAATGCCAGCATCAGCTTGGCATTTGCCAGGGGCGTGCGAAGCTCGTGAGAAACGGTAGAGATAAACTCTCCCTTGAACCGTCCAAGCTCCTGTAAAGCCTCGTTGACAGCTTGACGCTCGGCGCTTCGCTCCGCCAGTTGCCGTTCGAGTGCCGCCTTGAGCTGGCGAATTTCCTCCTTCGCTTGCTTGCTCTCGGTAATATCCTGTAACACCCCCTGCATGAGACGCGGCTGGCCGGCCGCATCGCGAAGGACAAGTGCGCTGTCACGCACCCAGAGGATACGGCCATCGCAAGCCAGCACGCGATATTCCATAACAAACGGATCGCTGTGGTCGCCACTTCGATAGTACAGGTCGATGATACGTGACCGGTCATCGGGATGAAGCTGTCTGACCCACAAACCGGCATCGCCGCACCAATCGGCGGGCGCAAAACCCAGCAACGTCTCGATCTGCGGGCTCACATAGAGGATTTTGGGCAGCGCGGCGATGGCTGCGACGTAGGTCACGGCTGGAAGCTGTTCGATGAGTGCCTGAGGGTTGATCTCGACCGGCATCCCGCGGGCGAATTCGGCAGGCTTCGGGCTGAGTGTCGTTGGAAACTCAACATTACACCCGATCGCAGAACGTTCTGGTTGGGTCAAGGTGTGCCTCGGACGCGGAAACAGGTAGCACAAGATCGAACGAGTTGGTGCCCAGGTGAGGCATCACACCGGGTTACCCTGGGACCACCGTGCCTTCACAACAAGCTGGCCGTATTATACCATACTTGCAGCCAATGGATAACTGGCGATCACACACATCTCGGATTATCCATGCGCTGATGCCGGTGCTATAATCCGCTGTGCGCGATTGCCAGCAAGCAGGATCCTGCCGGCAAAGAGGAGGTGTTCATGTCAAGTCGAGTTTGTCCAGGGCGCTTGTGAACGAGACGGCCATTCCAGGGTGGCCGGGGATGGGGCGGGACCATGCCCTGGTTCATTTCTATGCGCTCCTGGCAGGAATTCCCGATCCGGAGATATTCGCGCGACTGTTTGTGAGTGGCGTTGGCAGCTTGCTCGACGCCACTGCTGTCGCTCTGATCATCGGCAGCCAAGGTCCGACCGAAACCACCGCGGCTGTTTGGCAGCGCGGTTCGGTTCAGTTCACCAGGCGCTGCGCAACTTCCCTCGACCATGTCGTCGCGGAGACCATCGCGTCTCTGGCCCCTGCTTTCGTTCATCAGATGCCGCTGGCTTATCAGACGCGCCCGCTGGGCGTTTGGCTTGTAGCGTGGTCTGAGCCGCACGCCCTCACGGACTATGAGGAGTACCTGCTTCCCGAGATTCAAAGCCTGAGTGCGCTGCTGCTCGCTAACCTGGAACATGCGGTCGCGCTACGCCAGGCCAATGCCGACCTGGTCCAGGCGCTCGGTGAACGCGACCGGGCAGTCGAGGCGCTTCGCCATTCCGAGGCCGAACTGCGGGCAATCTTTAACAGCATCACGCAATCTGTCATCCTGATCGATCGCGACTATTGGGTACGGGCGTGCAATGAGCAGGCCCGCCAGACCGCGCAGGTCATCTACGGGCAAGGCATGCAGCCCGGCGACACGATCTACGATTATGTCAGTCCCGGCGAGCAAGTAGTCTTCGACAAGGGTTTCAACCGCGCCCTCAATGGACAGGTTACCCGCGGGGAGCACACCATCCTGGGCAAAGATAACGCCGAACACCAGTTGGAGCTTCAATTCCTCCCGGTGCGCGCGGTCGACGGCGAGGTCATCAGCGTGTGCATCATGGCTGAGGATGTCACCCAACGCAAACAAGAAGAGGACTCGTTGCGCGAAACACAACGTTACGAAAGCATCGGTTTGCTGGCCGGAGGCATCGCGCACGACTTCAACAATCTGCTGACGGGTACGCTGATCCAGACCTCGCTGGCTCTTCGCGAGTTGGATGACACCCATCCCGCTCTCCGGCATCTCACGAAGGTGGCGGAATCGATCGGCCAGGCCGCGGCTCTCACCGGGCAACTATTGGCCTATGCCGGCAAGAGCCAGTCTCTGGTCGAACGGCTCGACCCGAATCAGATCATTCACGCAAGCGCAGGACTGCTGGAAGCCGTCTTGCCGGAAAACATTGTCCTTCAGTTTGACCTCGCACCCAGCCTGCCGCTTGTGGAGGCGGATCGGCGCCAGGTACAGCAGATCCTCCTGAACCTGGTGAGCAACGCGGGCGAAGCCTGCCCGCAATTGGGCGGTCGGGTAACGATTACCACCCGGCAGCGCGACGTGCTGTCCAACGATGGGGTCCTCTACGTGCGGCAGGCAATACCAGCGCCCGGCGCCTATGTCACGCTCGGTGTCTCCGATACCGGGAGCGGCATGGATGAGGCCCTGGTAGCACGCATCTTCGATCCGTTCTTTACAACCAAGTTCACCGGCCGCGGCCTGGGTCTTTCAGCGGTCCTGGGAATCGTGCGCGCCCGGCAAGGCGGCTTGCAGGTGGTAAGCCGGCCAGGAGAGGGCAGCACCTTTACCGTCCTTTTTCGAGCGCAGCCCTCCAGGCTCGGACCGGCAGTGCCAGCCGATGTGGACACTGAGGGCCAGGCGATGTCCCGCCTGTCGTCATCACGCGACGAGGCCACGATACCTGCGGGACCACGCGGCCGCACGATCCTGGTCGTGGATGATGAATTCCCGATACGCGAGGCCCTGACCGACCTGCTGGAAATGGAGGGCTACACCGTGCTGACCGCGGCGGATGGCCACGCGGGGGTCGAGATGCTGGCCGCACAGCATGAAGAAATCGGCGCCGTGATACTTGACCTGTTGATGCCGGTCATGGGAGGCGGAGAGACGCTACGGGCCATGCGAGCCATCAACCCCCACGTCAAGATCATCCTGTCGTCGGGCTACGACGAGGCCGAAATCTTGCGACGACTGGATGAGTGGGGGCTTCAAGAAGAACATCCGTCGGCCCTCGTGCACAAACCCTACGATGTCGCCGCCTTGCTCAAAACCGTGCGGGAGTTACTGGAACCCATCGGATGATTAACTGACAGGACTTACGCACCGCCCTTCGGAGTCGCCACGAACTCACACAGCGGCGGGCGGCGGTCTCAGCCCCCACCCACCGGCGGGTGGAATTCCACCTCATCGTCGCCCGCCGCCATCCCCGTTTCCAGCTCGACCGCACGGCGATTCACCGCGGCGACGGCGATCTCAGCCGGAGGCACGCCTAACCGGCGCGCCAGATCAAGCAGCGTAATCGGCTTCGGCTGTGACAGCTCCAGCCAGGAGCGTTTCTGCGGATCGTACCAGCTCAGGTGGCCGCCAAGATGTACGCGCATTCCTTCCTCAGTGCGCCTGACTAAGACCTATCTGAAAAAGAGTTGAGACCGGCGCCCGAAAAAACGGGGCGTGCTATCTCCGACCGAGCCGGACACGGTCAGGAGACCGGCCCGAACGCTATTCGGATGGGCTCGGAGAATCAAGCACGTCCGCCGCCCACTCGATCCCGAGCTCGCGCAGGCGATCGCGCGTGGGAATCGTCGTGACCGGATCCCATCCCTTGAACTCATACAGCGCAGTCATGGCCTCCCTGAAAGCCGCGCGAGATATCGCCACACCGGCCAAAGCGCCGCCTTCCGATGGCTGGAAAAGGCGCTCCGGCAGAGTGTCATCCTGCCGCGAGAACCCCTCGCGCAGGTTGAAGAGCCGGGCCAGGTTGGTCGCCCGCTCGCCGATGCGCTGCAGATCATCGACGTCCACGTCCCAGCCGCTCGCTGCCCGCACCGCGGTCAGCACATCCTCCACGGCAATGAACGAACGCGGAGCCGGACCGAAAAAACACAGGCCGACCGCCTTTTCAAAACTGGTCCAGTTCTCCATCAGCGCGTACTGGCGGGCCTTCTTGGTGCTCAAATCGCGCGAGGAAAGCGCTTCGGTGATGCCCAATGGCCGGGCGCTCTTGAAGCTCAAAGAATCGGGATTCGCCAACATGGGATCGTGCACCGCGGTCAGGTGATCGGCGCCCGCCTCGTTGATCGCGTAACCGAGCGCGACACCGACCTTGCCGCGCGGATCATGCATCGGCAACTCCTGGCCTTTGACCTGCATGGCGAAGCAAGGCGCGTCGCCGCCGATGGCCGCGGCCGCGCGCCTGGTCCCTTCGGCAAGCAGATCACCGATATGCTCTCTCCGGGCGATCATATCCACGCATTTGAGCATCGCCTCGGCATTCCCGAAGCGCAGATCCAGCCCACCGGTTTCCTTCAGGCCGATCAGCCCATGCTCGAAACACTCCATGCCGAAGGAAACGGCCGAGCTCGTCGAGATCGCATCCAGGGTGTAGCGGTTGCACAGCTCGTTCGCCCTGGCCACGGCCTGGAGGTCATCGATGCCGCAGTCCGAGCCAAACCCGGCGATGGCCTCGTACTCCGGCCCGCCGTATGCGCTGGCCTGTTGGCGGTCATCCACCCTCACCTCGCGCTTGCAGCGGACTGCGCAGGCGTAGCAGCTTCGCCGGCCGGTGAGCAACTCCTTTTCGTAGGCCTCCCAGCGCAGGTTGTCGGCGCCCTCGAACGCACCCTCGTGGAAATTGCGCGTGGGCAGGATGCCGGACGCGTTGAGCCCAGCGACGAGGTCAGGCGTGCCCTTGACCTGCAAGGTCCAGCTTGCGGGGTGCTGCTTAACTTGCTGAGAGAGGCGCTTTCCGAGCTCGCCGATCAGTTGCGGCTCGGCTGCTGACGCCAGGTACCTGCCCGTGCCGCGCACCGCCACCGCCTTCACGCGCTTAGAGCCCATCACCGCGCCCATGCCCGAGCGGCCATTGAAGTGCCGCAGCTCGTTGGTGAGCGCGCCGTAGCGCACCAGGTTCTCCGCACCCAGGCCGATTTGCAGCACCCGCGCCAGCTTTTCACCGGTCTCCTGCCGGATGACCGCCTGGGCTTCCTCGGGATCATGCTTCCACAGGTGCCGTGCGTCCCGGATTTCGACCTGATCGTCCTTGATCCACAGATAGACCGGATCAGCCGCCCGGCCGGTCATCACGATCGCCTCCCAACCGGCCAGCTTCAGCTCGGGTCCCCAGAAGCCGCCGGCCTCTGATTCGCCGAACGCGCCGGTGAGGGGCGAACGCGCGACCGCGCTGAAACGCGTCGCCGTGGAGAACGGCGCGCCGGTCAACAGGCCGTCGGCCAGGATGAACAGGTTGCCCGGCCCCAGCGGATCGGTGCCGGGGGGCAGCTCGCGCAGCAGCAGATACGCGGCTAAGGCTCGCCCGCCGGGATATAAGCGGTACGTCTCCTCATCCAATTCTTCGGTCCAGGTCCTCGCGGCAGTCAGATCGACCCGCAGGATCTTTCGTGTGCGACCATCATTCATGGGAAACCTCGGGATCTTTGCTGTTCGGTCGCCGGCAATGTCGCCCGGTCGAAGCGCAGTGTACCACGGAATCGAACCTTGCGCATAACTGACCATCTCTTCTGATCTCTTCCCCATTCTCTCGCCCGCGAGGCGAGGGGCACATTTCCCCCTTGTGTCACGGCTTTGCCGTGAACGGGTCTCCGGCTCAAGGTGCGTTACGGCGAGTCGCCAGTGAAGCATCCGTCGTGTGCTAACGGCGGAGAACGGATGCTGCGCTGAATACGCGCCGTCCCGGAAGGCTCGGGGCATACCCGCTGCCTAGAAACTGTCAGCACGGATCCTTCGGCCTGACAACCTTGCGTCGCGCGCCGCGGTCAGGGACTCGGCCTCAGGATGACACTGCCGGTTTCTTGCCTGGAGACATGCCGCCTGCGCGGCATGGGTAACTCAGCATGACTTCACCGGGCCATTGGCGCAAAACTCTGCATGCCCCTACCCCAGATCATATTGAGAAGATACCTGTTGTGGTATACTATGTCCTGTATCTGCGCGCAGCTTGCGGGGTAGTTCGGGTCACCTGCCGCGTATCCCCACGTGTCGCGTTGCAGATAATGGAGCCGAGGATAGATCCCGTGAAATTCGTCAGCCGATCACTCCGCTTGAAGATCAGCCTGGGTGTGAGCTTGGCTTTGATTCTCCTGCTGACACCCTTCAACTGGCTGCAATACCAGCTTCAGCGCAGGGCAGCGATCGCCGATCTGAGCCAGTTGGCTGCCACAACCGGCGCGGTGGCCGAGCACAGCCTGGAAGGAGCTATGCTGACGAACAACCGACCCGCCATCCAGACCATCGTGGACAGTGTGGCGCAGGCGCCCGACGTGCAGATGGTCTATCTTCTCAACACAAAGGCGGTCGTCGCTGCCTCGCCGGGCGGCAGGTCCAACGGTCAAGCCTTGGACCGAGCCAGCCCGGTATGCCAGGCGTGCCATCAGTTTCCGGCGGAACGCCGGCCCCATAGCATCGTGGTGACAGCCGCGAACGGCCAACCGGTCTTCCGCACCATGACTCCCATCGCGAATCAACCGGCCTGCGCGGGATGCCACTCGCCACAAGATCGCCTGAACGGCGCCTTGTATGTGGATTTCTCGATGACCGGCCTGGATGCCCGGCTGGATCGCGGCCTGCGCACGGCGCTGCTCGCCTCGGGGGCGATCATCGTGCTCTCCGCGCTGGTGATCTACGCCTTGATGAGCTGGCTGGTGATCACGCCGATGGAACGGGTCGGCCGGGCGCTGCGCCGCTTCAGCCGAGGAGAACGACAGGCGCGCGCGGCCGTCCGGTCTCAGGATGAGGTCGGTCTGTTGGGCGATGGGTTCAACGAAATGGCGGAGACGATCCAGGTCCAGCAGGCAAAGGCGGGGCAGCTCTATTCGGAACTGGAAGCCAAGGACGCGCTGCGCCGCCAACTGTTGGGCCGGCTGACCACGGCTCGCGAAGAGGAGCGGCGTTATTTCGCCAGGGAGCTCCACGACGAGCTGGGCCAACTGCTCACGGGACTCAGCCTTAACCTGAAGCTGTGCCAGCAGTCCATCTTGAGCAATCCAGAGGAAGCGACTGATCACCTGGTTCGAGCCAAGGCGTTGATCGGTGAGACCTTCGAGCAGTCGCACCGCCTGATCTCCGATCTGCGGCCGACGGTGTTGGACGACTACGGCCTGATCCCCGCCCTGCAGGAAGAGCTGAACCATCGCCTGGCGCCGGCCGGGGTTGCCGTCGAGCTGGACGCCGACGGCAATGGGCAAGAACTGCCGCCGGAGATCGCTACCGCCGCCTTTCGCATCGCCCAGGAAGCCATCACCAACGTGATCCGTCACGCCAGGGCGGGCCAGGTTCGGGTCCAGGTGCAGCGGACGCAGAGCAGACTGGCGATGACCATCGAGGACGACGGGGTTGGGTTGCCCGAGGAGATGACCGGCGGCATGGCGGGCGGTCAGCAGGCGCTGGGCATCCTCGGGATGCAGGAACGCGCCGACGCGCTGGGCGGCCATTTGGAAGTTACCCGCCGCCAGCCTTGCGGCACTCGCGTGGCCCTTTGGCTGCCACTGGACAGAGAATAGCCCACCTACCCCCAACCCCCTCCCTGCGAGGGAAGGGGCAGGCCGACATCCCCTCGCCTGGTAGGAGAGGGGCAGGGGGTGAGGTTTTCACCTGCCGTGGCGCCGCGCTTGGCATGGAGAACTGGACGGGGGAACCGGATGAATCCAATTCGTGTGCTTTTGGCCGAGGATCACAACGTCGTTCGCGAGGGCCTCCGCCTGCTGCTGAACGCCCAGCCCGACATTCGCGTGATCGGCGAGGCGACGAACGGCCGCCAGGCGGTCAGCCTGGCGCGCGAGATCTGTCCCGATGTGGCGGTGCTGGACATCTCCATGCCCGACCTGGACGGTTTGCAGGCCGCCAGCCTGATTCGGGCGGAGTGCCAACAGGTTCAGGTGTTGATCCTGACCATGCATGAGAGTGACGCATACTTCTTCCGGGCGGTCGAGGCGGGCGCTGCCGGTTATCTGCTCAAGAAAGCCGCCAGCGAGGATCTGATCAACGCCGTGCGCGCCGTTGCCAAAGGCGAGGCGTTCTTTTACCCTTCCATGGCGCGCAAGCTGCTGGAAAGCTACCTCCGGCATGATCGCGGCCAGCCGCCGTCCGGGCCATCCGGCTACGAGGAGCTTTCCGAACGGGAGCGCGAGGTGATGTTCCTCCTGGTACGCGGGCTCAGCAACCAGGAAATTGCCGACAAACTCGTCGTCAGCCCCAGCACCGTGCAGAGCCATCGCACGCACATCCTCCAGAAACTGGGCCTCGACACGACGGTCGATCTCGTGCGGTACGCCATCCGCCACGGCCTCATCGAGGCTT